>Ga0302324_100002089_pt1 | contig 47108 bp, 40 predicted proteins | sample Palsa_T0_1_FD_201949 | JGI IMG/M metagenome (GOLD analysis project Ga0302324, IMG submission 201949) | Peat permafrost microbial communities from Stordalen Mire near Abisko, Sweden - Palsa_T0_1 | ecosystem: Environmental > Terrestrial > Soil > Palsa > Peat permafrost | place: Sweden: Abisko... | reverse complement strand
TTAAGGCTGGTGACCTTGCGGTCGTCCGCCGGCAACGCAACCTGCCGGGCCCAGACCAGGTCGTGAGATTCCGGGGCGGGCTTATACTCGACCACCGCCTCCGAGAGGAGCTGCAGCGCCCTCGGGCAATCGAATCGGCTCATGGCGCTCAGGATCTCGTCGAGCATCCATTGGATGCGCTCCCAGGGCATCGAATGCTCGATGGCGCGCAGGATCATCGGATGCTGAGTGCCGGTGACGTTGTTGCCGATCAAGAGCTCCTCGTAGAGCTTCTCCGCCGGCCGCAGCCCCGTATACGCGATCTCGATATCGCCGTCCGGATGCTGATCGTCGCGCACCGTCATGCCCATGAGATGAATCATCCGCTTTGCCAGATCGCAGATACGCACCGGCTTGCCCATGTCGAGCACGAATACCTCGCCGCCCTCCGCCATCGATCCTGCCTGGATGACCAGCTGCGCTGCCTCGGGGATGGTCATGAAATAGCGAATCACCTCGGGATGCGTGACGGTAACCGGCCCTCCCGCCTTGATCTGCTCGTTGAACAAGGGAACCACAGAGCCCGAGGAGGCGAGCACATTGCCGAATCGCACCATGCAGAAGCGCGTCTTGGTGCCGCGGCCATGCAACCCCTGCAGCACCATCTCGGCGAAGCGCTTGGTCGCGCCCATCACATTGGTCGGGTTGACGGCCTTGTCGGTCGAGACGAGCACGAAGGTCTCGACCTCGGTCTCATGCGCAGCCTCGGCCGTGTTCCAGGTCGAGATCACATTGTTGTAGATGCCTTCGATCGCGTTCTGCTCGACGATCGGCACGTGCTTGTACGCGGCGGCGTGGTAGACCGTCTGGACCCGGTAAACCTGGAAGATCTCGCGCATACGCTGCTTGTGGTGGCCATTGCCGATCAGGCCGACGAGCTCCACGTGCAAGGCATTCTGTTCCGCGAAAGTCCGCAGTTCCCGCTCGATGTTGTAGAGGGCGAGCTCGGACATCTCGAAGAGCACGAGCCGCTTCGGGCCCAAGCCTATGATCTGCCGACACAACTCTGAGCCGATGGAGCCTCCAGCCCCGGTCACCATGACCACATGATCGCGAATACACGCGTCGAACAGCCCCGCCTTCGGGGGCACGGAATCGCGCCCCAGAAGATCGCAGACATCTACCTCGCGGATGTCCTCTACGTTCGCCTTTCCGGTGACGATCTGCTCGAATTCCGGCACCGTCTGGACGTGCACCCCCAAAGGCTCGAGCGAGCTCAGAATCTCGCGCCGGCGCCGGCGGGTGAGCGAGGGCAGCGCCAGGAGAATCCGGTCGATGTTGCGCGCCTTGATGAGGGCCGGCAGGTCCTCGGGGGGGTGGACCTTGATCCCATTGACCATGCGCCCGTGCAGGCTGCGGTTGTCGTCGATGAACACCAGCGGATCGAATGCTCGGGTGGTGGAAAGGACCGTGGACAGTCTCGCGCCCGCCGCTCCGGCGCCGTAGATCGCAACGCGGGCTTCGGTCGGCCGGACATGGCGCGTCAGGAAGTAGTAGCGCACCAGAAACCGCGACCCGCCGACGTAGAGCAGCGCCAGGCAGGAATACACCGCCACCACGCTCCAAGAAAGCGCGGGCAGATGCAGCCAGGCCCCTAGAAAGACCAACAGGATACCGCTCAATCCCGCCGCGAAACCGACGGCGAACACGGCCTTGTGGCCGAGGTAGCGGATTACCGCCCGGTACAGGCCGAAACGCATGAAGATCGGGATACTGACGGCGACCGCCGCCGCATATGCGGGCCAGTCCGCAACATAGAACACCGGGTGACCCGCCTTCAATGTCATGGCGGTCCAAAGGGCCAAAGGCATCATCAGCGCGTCGGTACAGATCGCGATAATGCGCTTGGTGGGACGCGACAAGTCGGCCGTTCGTCGCAAGTAGCCCTCAGCAGCGTTTACATTGTTCGCTCTCAACCCGAGCCTCCATGTCTGACGCACTCGCTTCGCATCCGGGCCCTGCATTTCGCATCGGACCCTCATTACAACCTGGAGCGGGAAGTCGTCGTTTTCCTTGGCCCCAGTGTACCGAAATTACCTGTCAAAATATTTACTTCGAATTAATGCTGCCAACGCGCCGAACGCGGCGCGGTTGACTACCCGGAATCCTACAACCTCGCCTCGTCGAAATGCTGGGTGAACCATGAGTAGGTATTCTCGATGCCCACCTGGAGGGGGATCTTGGGCCGCCATCCAAGTTCGGTCAGTCGCGTAACGTCGAGCAGTTTACGAGGAGTTCCGTCGGGCTTCGTACTATCGAAAATGAGACGTCCCTTGTAGTCAATCGCTGACACGATTAGTTCCGCTAGTTCCCTAATGCTTACATCCTCGCCCCAGCCGACATTGACTATAGGCTCTGCATCATAGCCATGCAAAAGGAATAGCGTGGCGTCGGCCAGATCATCGACGTGCATGAATTCGCGGCGCGGAGTACCAGTCCCCCAAACGGCAACGCTTGTATCGCCGCGCAACTTCGCTTCGTGCACGCGCCGAATGAGCGCGGGCAACACATGCGAGTCGCTCAAGTCGAAGTTGTCGCCGGGCCCATACAGATTCGTCGGCATCAGCGAGATCGCTTTGAACCCATACTCGCGGCGAAAGGCTTGACACATCTTCACACCGGCGATCTTTGCGATCGCATACCACTCGTTGGTCGGCTCGAGCGGACCGGTGAGGAGGTAGTCTTCTTTGATCGGCTGCGGGGCGAGCTTCGGATAGATGCAGCTCGACCCCAGGAACACGAACTTTTCGACGCCGGCACGATGGGCCGAGTCGATGACATTGTCTTGAATTAGGAGATTGTCACGAATAAACTCGGCAGGCCGCGAATTATTGGCATGGATCCCGCCGACTCGAGCGGCGGCCAGAATGACCGCCTGCGGGCGAGTCGCCTCGAAAAAATGCCGAACGGCGAGTTGGTCCGTTAGATCGAGCTGTTCGCGGGTACGGATCAACAGATTGTCGTAGCGTTGAACCTTCAGTGCGCGCACCAGGGCGGAACCCACCAACCCACGGTGGCCCGCGACGTAGATGCGAGAATCCTTTGTTAGCGACACGGCGTTACTCGTGGTGGCTATAAACCTTATAGCCCTGTTTCGCGATCATCGCGTCGCGCTCTGCCGCTTCGAGGTCGTCCCTTACCATTTCCGCCACCAATTGCGAGAAACTGATCTCTGCGGTCCAGCCTAGCCTTTGCTGAGCCTTGGAGGGATCGCCCAGCAGCGTATTCACCTCGGTAGGACGAAAATACCGCGGATCTACCCGAACCAACACGCGTTCCGCGGCGGAATCGATGCCCACTTCATCCACCCCTTCACCGACCCACTCGATCTTCATATCGAGTAGCGCCGCGGCGGCGACCACGAAATCGCGCACCGAGTACTGTTTGCCGGTTGCGATGACGAAATCCTCGGGCTCATCCTGTTGCAGCATCAGCCATTGTGCCCGGACGTAATCCCGTGCATGGCCCCAATCGCGGCGAGAATCGAGATTTCCTAGATGCAACGTGTCCTGCAGACCGGCGCGAATGCGGGCCAACGCGCGCGTGATTTTGCGGGACACGAAGGTTTCACCGCGCACCGGCGACTCGTGATTGAACAGGATTCCGTTACAGGCATAAAAGCCGTAGGCCTCGCGGTAATTAACCGTTATCCAGTACGCATATACCTTGGCGACGCCGTAGGGCGAACGCGGATAGAACGGCGTCGTTTCCCGCTGCGGGATCTCTTGAACCTTGCCGAACATCTCGGAGGTCGAAGCCTGATAAAAACGGGTCTTCTTCTCCAGTCCGAGAATCCGAATGGCCTCCAGCAATCGAAGCGTTCCTACTGCGTCGGCGTTCGCGGTGTACTCCGGCGTCTCGAATGAAACTCCAACGTGGCTTTGCGCGGCAAGGTTATAGATTTCGTCGGGCTGCACTTCCTGAATGATTCGGATCAAGTTCGTGGCATCTGTCAGATCTCCGTAGTGCAGCTTAAGGCGCAGATTCACTTCATGCGGATCTTGATAGAGATGATCTATGCGATCCGTATTGAAGGAAGAAGCGCGACGCTTCACCCCGTGGACGATGTATCCCTTCGATAGCAACAGCTCCGCCAGGTAGGCACCATCTTGGCCGGTTATGCCGGTAATCAGCGCTGTCCTCGTCAAGTACTGTCTCCACGTCGGCTGAGAGATCTTTCCTGGCGGAACTTTAACCGAAAAACAGGCGAACGGTGCAGGGAAGTTCGCGGCATGTTGAGCGGCAATGCGCTCTGAGCAGCCACTCACCCATTAACGGCAGTTTCGCCTCAGTCTTGAGTCAGTGCCGCGCGTACCGAGAGCAGCGTTTGCACTCGGGGAGGGTGAGTGAAGACCCAGCGCAAGATTCGCGCGCCGTGAGAAATACCGTACCAGGGGACGGCGGCGGCGCCGGGAATGTGCGAGGCACTTTCACTGAGTTCGGTTCGAGCCTCACGGGTTGGCCATATACGGCTTTTGATGAAAGCGAGCCCCTGCAGCGGCGTGCGCGACCACTCCAGCCCCGGAAACGCCGCAATGCGTAGGTTCGACCATGAGACATCCGAGAGCAGTTGACGGCGTGCGCGATTTCGAAGGAGCCACGGACACATGGTGTCTCGATCGACAGATAGGGCCGGCGGGATCGCCGCGGGAAAATATCGCGCTATCAAACACAATGGCGCGAATGCCCACCAAAGAGGTTGGCCGTGAGGTCGCATCGCAAGCAACTCCTCCCAGTCATCCGCCCGCAAGCGTGGCGCCAGCAGCGCAATGTCATGCAGCTGGATCAGCCTGACCGCGCGCGCGCGCATATTGTTGGCCGCGTGCAGCAATAGATGCAGCATCAGCGAAGCGGCGGACGGATAAGGGTTGAGACCGGGCGTGCTGTGCGTCAACACGAACCGCGTAATGTCCACGGTTTCGATGGGGAGCTCCTCCGCGAGCTTGGTATGCAATTCGATCTTGATAGGGTTGTCGATGTGTTCACCCAAATGTCCGGTCAAGCCCTTGCTGATGCGCGGGCGAAAGACGACGTGACGGCGACTTGCCAAAGCCGCTTCGTAACCGCAACGTTCGAGCAGCCGCGCAGTCGCCCGCATGTCTTCCTCGCGAATCAGTAGATCGATATCGGCCATCGGGCGTTCGCCCGCCGCGTAAATGCCATTCCCATACAGCGCTGCACCTTTCAGCGCCACGATAGCCGCGCCTTCGCAACGCGCTAGCGAGTCGATTTCCGCCAATAGCCGTTTGATCTCCAGATGCCGCAATATGGATTGATGTTGTTGCTCATCGAGAAATCGATGCCAGCTGTCGGGACCCTGCCAGCGCAAGCCGGCCCGCAACAGCGAAGACACTCCCTGCATCGCAGCTGCGGCGCGAGCGATACGCCATTCGAACTCCGTCCACGACGGCGCCTGGTTCGTCGGGTCGACGAGTTCCCGCGCAAGACTCTCCGTGGTCTTGCGCAACGCAGCCGCCACTTGGGAGAGTCCCGGACCCCTCAATGGACTGTGGCTGATCGGAAGCTGAGTTGCAGCTAGCGGACGCGCCGCGAAGGGCGCTCGACCAAAAATGCGGAACATATCGAACAGGCCCCGGGTTGAAGATGTGAGAAGTCATCCGCCGCGCAAGCGACTGAAAGCGGCGCGCGCGGCTACCCGGTGAGTGCCCGAATTGCTCGATAAGGTTTCGTGAACGCACCCAGCGCACACCACCGCCTCCCCCATCATGCCCGCATCTCCGCCACGTACCAGGAAACGGTGCGCGCGATGCCCTCCTCCACGGACAGCGGCGGCGACCACTCGAGCGCGGATCGCGTTGCCGAGATGTCGACGGTAAGTGAGTCACACAGACGAGCCACGGCGGGCCCAAACCCGCACAGGGCGCCCGCGCGGCGCAATAGGCCCGGTGGAATCGGGACTAGCCGCGCGTGCCGCTGCATAGCGCCGGCGACCCGCCGCAACAGCTCCGGCGTCGACAGGTCCTCGCCGTCCGACACCATCCAGATACGCCCTTCCGCGGCAGGGTGTGTCAGCGTCCTCGAGATGAGATCACACAGATTCCAGACGCTGACCATGCTGCGCCGGTTGCGGATCGCGGCCAGCGGCAACGGCCAGCCGCTATCCACCCAGCGGATCAGTCGCAGAAAATTCGCCCTGACCCCCGGGCCGTAGACCAGCGGAGAGCGCACCACGGCCACCCGCATCCTCGTCCCGCCTGAGGCCTCGAGTGCGTACTGCTCGCCCAGCCACTTCGAACGGCCGTATGCGTCCGCCGGCCGCGGCTCGTCCGAAATAGAGTAGGCCCGCTCGCGGCCCTCGCCGTTGACCTTAATGCTGCTGAGGTAGACAAATCGGCCGACGCCGGCCTGTGCCGCGGCGCGCGCCAGTTGCGCGGTTGCCTCCGCGTTCACCTGCAGGTAAAGCTCCTCCTCGACCGTCCGGGCCGGGGCATGGGCCCGCGCCGCAGCGTGCACGACAGCTTGCACATCGTGCAAGGCCTCCGTCCAATCCGCGCGGCTGATATCACTCACGACCACTTGCTCTTGAGCCGCGCCGGGGGCTCCCGCATGGCGCACGGCTGCCCGTACCGTCAGACCGGTGCCCGCCAACATCCCGCACAGCGTACGGCCGACGAATCCACTCGCTCCCGTGACCAGCACTCGCGTCATTGTGTCAAAGTGCGATAGATCGCCAGGTGCTCGTCGACGATGCGCTCGAGGCCGAATTCCCGTTCGGCGAAGCTGCGGGCCGCGGTACCCATGCGCCGCCTACGCTCCGGATCTTCCAGCAACTGTTGGATTGCATCGGCCAGGGCGACTGCGTCCCTCGGTGGAACCAGGAGACCGGTGACATTCGGCTCGACGGCATCCCGGCATCCGGGCATGTCGGTCGTCACGACAGCGCGACCGCAGGCCGCTGCCTCCGCCAGCACCTTGGGCAGTCCTTCGCCGTAATAAGAAGGGAGCGCCACCAGATTCGAAGCGGCGAAGACATTAGCGACATCCTGACGGTACCCAAGTATTTCCACCACGCCGCTCGACCGCCAGAACTCGAGTTCCGCGGGAGTGGCGCTGCCGGCGTTGTCGGGATCGATCTCGCCGGCCAGTTGGAACCGCGCCGCCACGCCACGCTGCCGCAACAGCCGTGCGGCCTCGACGAATTCCTCCACGCCTTTGGACTTCAGCAACCGACTGGCAAATATGACGACGGGCGTTCCAGTCGGTTCGGGCATGGACCGAAACGCGCTCAAGTCGACACCGGAGCCGCGAATCATCACCGCCTTCTCGGCCGCCAAACCCGCGCATTTCACCAGGACATCGCGGTCCGCGCCGTTCTGAAAGATGACCTTGAGCCCCTCCCGGCCGAGCGCCAGGCGATAGGCCGCCAGGACGAGCCTGCGCACGCCGCGGGTTCGCGGGCTGTCGACCGCGAAAACGTGTCCAAGCCCGGATATGGCCATGACCACCGCTCGCGCCTGTGTGATCCGTGCGGCGATGCCGCCGTAAAGCACAGGCTTCACCGTTACGAGATGCAGCACCTCCGGGCGCAGGCGCCTCAGCAGCCGCAGGATATCGAGGAACGAAATCAGCTCGCGCAGCGGATTCGTGCCCCCGCGCGAAAGACGCAACCCATGGTAGTGCAGGCCCTGCGCAGCGATTTCAGCGGTCGCCGCGGAGCGGCCGGTGGCTACATGCACGTCGAATCCAGCCGCACGCGCGGCGAGGGCCACCGGCAACCGGTGCGAGAGAAAGAAGCCCGCGTCGTTGACGATGAGCAGCAGGCGCTTGCGCGACGCGGCCATCAGGCGGGACGCAACGTGACCGTGAACGAGCGGATCAGGAGCTCGTCTTGCGGCACGCCGCGGAACTCTGCTGCCAACGCGCGCCGCGGGGTCGGCAGCCTTTCCCACCTGAGCGTCGACAGGTCCGCGACCGTGAACCCCGCCGTTTTGAAGGCATCCAGCATCTCTGTCATGCGCATTCGGTTCGTGTAGAAGCCCGATCGTGCCATCCAATCGGCCTCCCACCAGCGGGTAGGAATCCGCATGTTGTTGAGCGCACCGCCGAGATGGTCTTGCAGGTCGATCTGATGCGAGCAGGCGCCTTCCGCGCGAATGATGCGCCGCAGTTCGCGCACGACATCCACGAACTGTCCGCGGCGCACATGCTCGAGTACCGCCTGCGACCAAACGAAATCGACGGACGCCGTTCGCAGTTCGCGTAGCGACTGAAGCCCGGCGGTTGCATACGTCGCGCGGCACGCCATGAGCAGCGCCTCGAGACTTTTCACAGTATCGATGTCCGGCGGGCGCAGACCCTGCTTCCCCAGATAATCCGCCAGACGCCAGTAGTCGTCGACGTCGGCGCTCGCAAATCTCCCGATATCGATGAGGTAGGTATGCGTCGCGCCGTAAGCGGCAGCGATCACCGCCGAAGCGAGCGAGTCCCCCGGACCGAGCTCGAGAGCGACGAATTCATCGGGTGCGCCAGTCACACAACGCGCGAAGTGCTCGCGAAACACTTGCAGCGCATAGCCCGGATCGAGCATCGCGCCGTGGCGAAACACGCCCAGGCGCCGCCACGCCTGGTTCCCCGCCGGGACGCGCGACAGCACCACCTTGGCCGCGATCTTTGCCCACCAAGGAATCACCGCACGCATTTCTGTCCATCGAGCCAAGCCCTGAAGACGAGGACGTTCCAAAGCTGGTACTGCCAATTGCGCACGCCGGACAGATGTTCCTGCCACTTGCGCCTCACCAGGTCGGCGTTCAGAAATCCATCGGCCTGCATTCGCGGATCGTTGATGAGGTCCCCGGCCCACTCGCACAGCGGACCGCGCAACCAGCTGTCGAGCGGAACACCGAAGCCCATCTTCGGCCTCTCGATGAGCGCCGGGGGAACGTGGCGGTAGAGCACCTGACGCAACAGCCATTTACCGCGCCCGGCCCGCACCTTCATATCGGCCGGCAACCGCCAAGCAAATTCGAACACGCGATGGTCCAGGAAGGGCACACGCGTCTCGAGACTCACTGACATCGCGGCTCGATCGACCTTGACGAGAATGTCGTCTGCGAGGTACCCCAGCGTATCCGTGAGCATCATCCGCTCCGTCAGGTCCAAGCCTTGCGTCGTCCAATGCGGCGCCGGCGATTCCGCCGTCTCTCCCGGCACTATGGGATCCTGCCACCACTGGTTCACGAGGCGCTGGTAGAGCTCGTGGTCGCTGCGGGCCTGCAGTACGCCGGCGAACTTGTGCATTCGGTCGCCTGCCATGCGCAGCCGCATACGCCGCCGCGAGACGCGCCCAAGCGCCGCCGCCCAGCTATTCCATCGCCGCGGCGGAACTGCCCGCAGCGCATGCGCGGCCGCACGCCGCAGTACCGGAGGCACCCGACCAAGGACGCCCCATGCGCGCGCAGCGAGCAAGTAACGATTGTAGCCCGCGAACAGCTCGTCACCAGCGTCGCCGGACAGCGCCACGGTTACGTGCTGGCGCGCAAGACGCGCCACCAGCATCGTCGGCAGCTGCGACGGATCGGCAAATGGCTCGTCATAGACCGATGGCAGCTGCGGGATCAGCGCCAGTGCATCCGCCGCCCGCAGCTTGAGTTCCGTATGGTCCGTGCGTAGGTGCGCGGCCACGGCGCGCGCGTGCTCCGATTCATCGTAGTCCGAGTCCTCGAAACCGATTGAAAACGTGCGTACCGGCCGTGCTGACTGCTTCTGCATCAGCGCGACGATCGTGGACGAGTCGATCCCGCCCGACAGGAATGCACCGAGCGGCACATCAGACAGCATCTGTCCGCGGATCGAGCGGCCCAGCAGCTCCTCGAGCTGGTCGGTCGCCTCGCGTTCGCCGATGGTCAGCCGATTTCCGACGCCCGCTCGCGCCACCGAGAGCGCCGACCAGTACGGCATGGCCGTTGGGTCGGCGCGCTCCCCCACCAGCCGCGGCGTGAGCTCCAGATAGCAGCCGGGGGAAAGTTTGCGTATCGCCGCATAGATGCTCCGGGGCGCCGGCACATAGCCCAAGCGCATGAAGGCGGCGAGAGCCTCGCGATCGAGAGTCGGGTCGAAGCGTTCGGCCGGCAGCAGTCCCTTCAGCTCCGAGCCGAACACGAACGCGTTGCCGGCGTATCCATAATAAAGAGGCTTTTCACCGAACCGATCGCGTGCGAGCACCAGCTTGCGTTCCTCGGAATCGAACAGCGCCAGCGCGAACATCCCGACCGCGGCGCGCAGTGTCGCCTCCACGCCCCACTCCGCAAGACAGGCGAGCAGCGTTTCCGAGTCAGCGTGCCCCCGCCACGCTCGGGGCGCGAGCATTGCGCGCAGTTCCGCGTGATTGTAGATTTCGCCATTGAATATCAGATGGTAACGGCCGCACGCCGACATCATGGGCTGATGGCCGGCCGAACTGACATCCTGTATGGCGAGCCGGGTCTGCCCCATGCCGAATCCGGCCGCGTGATCGCGCATGAGCCCACGGTCGTCCGGGCCGCGGTGTCTCAGGCACGCCACGGCGCGCTCCAGCCACGCGTTCTGAGATCCGGGAGGCCCGTAGGCACCTACTATTCCGCACATCCTGGCTTACTCCGGAGCCGCGTTCGGCGCCTGTGCGGGAGAGGTTCCGCAAGCGGCACCCTTGCCCGCACGACTGCTGAATCGGTCGCTCAGCTCGAGCCAGGCGAGCCCCGCGAGTTCATGAGTGACGGCGGAAGCGAGCAGCGGCGCGCCGGCGCGCGGAAGCAGATCGAGCCGGCCGCCCTGCCCGGACGCAGATCCACGATAGTCAGTCGGCGAGGGCACGGGATGCAATCCGGCTCGATTGGCGAGCAACATCGCACGGGGCATGTGCATGGCGGTCGTTACCATGATAAACGGCGCGGTGCCGATGATGCCGTGTACGCAGGCCATTTCCTCGGCGGTCGTGCGCGGCTGCATACTGAGGCTGACGTCCTGCGGTGCGACGCCCATGCTCAACGCCGCGGCACTGCTCAGCTGCGCGTCCACGGTGGAATCGAGCGTGCGGCCTCCGGAGAACAGAATACGGGTCGAGGGGAGCAGGCGGTGTAGGCGCACTGCTTCGACAACGCGATACAAGGAGGCACTGTTGAGTCGCGAATTTGGGGGCAGGTCGTTCGTCCCCACGTGGCCGGCGCCCAGCACGACTATCCAACGCACCTCCCGCACCGTGTCGAGATCGGCGAGCGGATGGTAACGGCCTTCCAGCCGGCGCGCCAGCAAATTGAACGGCGCCCCGTAGGCGATCATCAACAATAGCCCCGTCGACGCCGCGATCAGCCATGTTCCCAATCGCCGCCGCGCGGGAAATCCTGCCGTTGCGAACCCGGCGACGAGCAGCAACAGCGAGACCGCGAAAGGTTCGCAGAGCCGCTCGATGAATGCCATCACGATGAAACCGTCGAAGTGCATGGGCCCCGTCAACGCGCGCGCCGGGCATCCGCCGCGAGCTCGTCGTAGAGCGCCTCGTATTGACCGACGATTGCATCGATCGTGTAGTGCCGCGAAATGCGATCCCGCGCCCGGGCGCCTAGGACGTGCAGGGCTTCCGGCCCGAGGGAAAGCAGGCGCCCCCAGGCCGCCGCCACCGCCTCCGGACTGCGCGGTGGTACGACCATCCCGGAGTCAGCGACCAGCTCGGCCACATCACCGACATCGGTCACCACGCAGGGCACCCCCGCGGCCATCGCCTCGCCCACGGCGTTCGGGAATCCCTCCCCGACGGACGTGCTGGTCGCGAGATCGAATGCGGCCGTCACGCGACCGACGTCGGGGCGCCAGCCGAGCAGGTGTACGCGTCCCATCGGCAGCTCGCGAGGAATCAGCTCCCGCAGTTGCGCATTCTCCGCCACTAGGCCCTCGCCTACGAGTACGAAATGCGCGTCGCGGCGCGTGCGGGCGAGCATGCCCGCCGCCGACAGAAATGTCTGGTAATCCTTGTTCGCGTCCCAGCGTCCGACGATACCGATCAACTCCGCTCCCGCGTCCACCCCGATATCCTGCCGCAACCGTAGGCGCGCCAGCGCGTCGGGCTTGAAGACGTCCAGATCGAAGCCGTTGCCGATCAGACACCACCGCCGAGGTCGGTAGCCGAGCCTGCTATGGACTTCCTGGCCAGCTCGCGAATTGACGATGACGGTGGTAGGTAGGCGGGACAAACGGGCGCACAGGCGCGGCACCTGAGCGTCAATGCCCACATGCCACGAGCAGCGAACATTCCACACCAGCGGCACGCGCAGCACCGGCAGCGCGACCAGCCCTAACAGGTCGGCATGGTAGAGCCATGTCTGCACGATGTCGGGACGTTCCCGGCGTAGCAGGCGCACGAAGCGGACCAGCGCGCCGATGCTGGCGCGGCCCCGCACCATGCCAAGCGAATGCAGCCGCACTCCCGATTGCTCGAAGCGGCGCAGATCCTGCGCACGACTTGCGGTCATCTCGACGACGACGTGCTCGACGCGCCTCGGAGTACTCGCGTGGCGGCAGAGATTGGCCAGCATGGCCTGGGCACCCCCTGACTGCAGCGTAGTTATCAAATGCAGGACCCTGCGCATGCACGTATCAACTCATCGACGGCGTCGAGCGCGGCGCGACCTGGGTCAACAGTTCGCTGGTGGCGTGCACCAGCGAGGAAACTCCGAAGCTGCTGACGATGCGCTGCCGCGCCTCTTGCGCCCGCCGCACTCGGTCTGCCGGCGATAGCGCCAGGAGGCGCGACCAAGCCCCGGCCAGGGCTTGGGGTTCGCGCGGCGGCACCGTCTCGCCGCAGTCTCCGAGGATCCACTCGGCATCCCCGACCCGCGTCGCCACGCAGAGTCGTTCGCAAGCCATCGCTTCTGCCAGGCTGTTCGGGAAACCTTCCCCGAAAGCGGAGCAGCAGGTGAACAGATCCAGAGCACTGTAAACCGCAGTCACGTCTTCACGCGGCCCAGCCCATAGGACACGGGCCGAGACTCCGATCTGTACCGCCAGACTCTGCAGGGTACCCAGACTCCGCTCGGCACCGGCGCCGACGATGACGAAGCGTGTCGCAGCGTGCTCAGTAGAGGCGAGAGCGGCAGCCCGCAGAAACGTTGCGTGATCCTTCATTGGATCGAGACGGGCAACAACACCAATCAGCACCTCCCCGTCTTTGATGCTCCATTGCCTCCGCACCCGTTCCCGCTGCGCTGCGTTGTACGCGAACCTTCGTGTGTCGATGCCATTGGGGACGACACGTAGCTTGCCGGCCGGATAGCCGATGCCGAGATGAAAACGCCGACCTGCCTCGGAGTTTGCGATGATCAGGTCCGAGAGGCGGGACAACCAAGCGCCGCTCCGGTACAGCATCCGCGTCGCCATATCGTAATGGCCCATCTCCAGACCGGAAGCGCGTATGCCCCACACGACAGCGGCGCCGGTCAGGCGCCCGAACACAAGAGCGAGCTCATTCGCGCCGTACATATAGCCGTGGACTACCTCGGGACTCGCGCGGCGCACGATGCGCAGCAGGCGCACGAAGAAACCGAGCAGGTCCCACCGGCCCTGCTTATCTGCCGACACCACCCGAACGTTCGGCAGATCCTCGAGATCAGCGCACAGCTCACCACCGGAATAGAAAGTCGCTACCGTGACCTCGAACCGGGTCGGGTCCAAACCGCGGATCAGCGTTACCAGCTGGCGCTCCGCCCCGCCGCTCTGCAGCGCGCGGATCAGGAAGACGACGCGCACTTGCGAAACACGAACTGGTTGCAACCGTGGCGGCTCCCGCAACTCACCAGCCGCTCGAGGCTGAAGCCCCGCTGGCGATAGAGTGCCTCGATGCTCTCTCGCAAGGCAACCTCGAACGGAAATCCCCCGAGCCAGTCGATCCAGTCGTGTAAGTGCGACATACCGCGCACGTGTGCGCTATAGCGCCCGAACGGGTTGCGAAGGTGAACGATGTCGAGAGCGGCGGCCCCGACGATGCTGTACGGCACGAAAACACCAAGCACCGCGACCCGGCCGACCACTCCGGAATTGTAGGCCCTCTTGACCCACCACCAGGCGCGCGAGCGCCATCCCTGGTCGTTATAGATCGCGATGACCAGCTGTCCCGCCGGCCGCACCGTAGCCGCTGCATTGTGGAGCGCCAGCCGCATCTTGCCCGTGTGGTGCAATACGCCCCATGAATAGACAACATCCCACGCCCCGAGCGACTGCAGATAAGCCGCGTCCAGCACGTCGCCGCGCTCGACTTGCCACCTCGGATCGTCGGGGTGGTAACGGCGCCGCAGGGCACGCGTGCACTCCACGGATTCGATGTCGTAATCGAAGGAACGAACGCGGCTCGCCCCAAGCCTCATCGCAGCGAGCGAAAACAGCCCACTGCCGGACCCGATGTCGAGAAACGACTTATCCTGAAGCGTCGTGCAGCCCAAGAGTTCCTGCAGCGAAGCCTCCGCCGCGCGTACGCGCTCTTCGTTGAGTCCGGAGAGGAACCGGCGCCAGTTGCGGCCGAAGCCGAATCTGCCGTCGGCGGCAGCGTCGAGCGACGGGGTATTCACGTCGGATGCCGCAAGGAGCGCTCGCGCCAACTCAAGATGATGCCGGCAAGCAACCAGAAGAAAGGCTGCGCCACCAGCTGCAGCTGCACCGAGCCGCTCAGCGTCAGGATGATTACCACGAGCGCCGTCAACCAGCCTGCAAGCATCCGCGAGTGCTCGGCCGCCAGCGCTCGCCACAAGGGCGCAACGGGATAAGCGACTAGCCAGATCAGGAGCAGCAAAGCGGGAATGCCGCCGACTGCACCGAAGTGAAGGAAGGCGTTGTGAGCGTTCTCGGTCGGCTCCGGCACGACATCAGGATAGAGACGCTCCACTTGCGGGAAATTGCGAAATCCAAGACCGAATATCGGATGATCCACCATGGCGTAGACCGCCGCCAGCGCGAACTGGTAGCGGTACGCGGCTGTCTCGTTCTCCTCGGTCGTCTCCATCTTGAGTTTGATCAGGTCGACGAGCAGGTCCCAGTACGCGTACGTGACCAGCCCCGCGAGTGCCATCAGTACGATAGTCGCGGGCAGGAAGCGCATCAAGCTCCGTTCACCGCGGCGCGCCGTCATCAGCAGGGCCACCAAGCACCCCAGCAGACCGAACAGGATCATCAGCCAGGTTCCCTTCGAGAATGTCGTGACGCTCGCGATCGCCAGCGCGAGCGCCACGAGGAACGACAACTTCACGTAACCGTCGAGAACTCCAAGAATGCAGAACAGCACGCCGATGCCCATCATGTTGCCGATGACATTTGGATCCTTAAGAACGATCAGATTTTCCAATATGACCGCAGACGCCCCCTCGGTGTAGGCGTCATAGAAGCGCCCGAGCGTCAGTACGCCGACGCCCGTGACGAAGCCGGCTACCAGCACTCCGTAGCCATACTGGCGGACAGTGACGAAGGCGAACAGTAAAATCGCACAATAGTAGATGAGCCGCCCGATCGCAAAGAGGTCGGTCGGCCCCGCTCCCCATGTGTAGCAGTTCACCACAGTCGCTAGCAGCAGCCAGGTCATGAACACCAGGATCAGCAACACGAACTTGCGAACTTCCCACAGAGCCTCGCTAAGCGCCTGGCGTCGCTTGGGATCGACGAGCGCGAAAAGGAACCAGGTGAAGAACAGGATGTCCAGCCAGCCGATGCCGCGTACCGGGTAATACCATTCACCGAGCCAGTTTGTGCCGATCGCCCAGGTTATCGCGCTGATGTATCCCACCCACGGCAATTCCGGGAACCGCCGGCCGGCCGGTGCGGTCATGGCGCTGATTGCCGCGGATACGCGGCGCCAAAGACTTGCCGGTGCGCTATCGGCTGACGTGCGAACCGACGCTTGATATGGGGCTTGTCAGGATAAATGTTGCCGGTTTCAATCCCCGCGATATCGAATCCTGAGCGCAGCAAGATTTCGCCGAGACGCTCAGGCGTCGTCGGGTTGCAATGGGACAGGTTCTTGATTCGCTCCTTGTAAGTCTCACCAGTTGTCAGCAGCAATCCGGCGTCCAGCAATGAAGCGTACGCCCGCGTCAGATGCGAGAAGCGCGCCGGGCTGAGAGCCCTGAACGGCAGCAAGGGCCAGCTGATAAAATTCCTGCTGAAGAACAGATAGTCGAACTGCAGTGGAAAACTGTAGAAGATCAGCGTGCCGCACGGGCTCATTTCCCGGCGAATCGCGCGCAGCATCGAACCGAGCTGATCGTCGTGCAGATGCTCGAAGATGTCGAAACAGACCACGATCTCGAGCGCGTGGTTCGCGAGTACCCGCCAGTCCGCAACATCGCCGCGGTAGAACTCGACGCTCGCCCCCTCTTCCCTGCACAGCGCACGGGCGATGTCGAGCGCCGCGCCATCGAAATCGACACCAGCCGCCCGATAGCCGCGTAACGCGAACTCGATGGCCATCGTTCCGACCGAACAGCCTACATCGAGGATCGAGATGTCCGCAGGCGCGCGTCCCGCAAGCCGCGGCAGCGCCCATCTTTCAACCAGCTCATGCGCCAGCGCGATCCGATCGCGCCAGCGATTGGACGCACGTGCGCGGTGTTTCTCCACCTGCTCGAGCTGATAGGCCTCGCCGTACGAGAACGCGGCGTCTCCGGAGGATTTCATGGTCATCCGGCAGCAAGCGCGGGCGCGGCGGTGGTGGTGGCGAGCTTCTGGTAGGCGACGTCGTAAGCCCGGATCAGCGTCCTGATTTCCTCCTCGGAGAAAGAATCCACATAGGGACTGACGCGGCCGACGAAGCTGTTCGCGATCTGCAGGGCGAGGAACTCGACGATTTCCGCATCGTGATCACACCGCTCGCCCGCCAGCACCTCGGCGAGGATCGCCGGGAGCTCCAGCGGCGACGTACAGCGGTGGACTCCGGGGAGACCGGCGAAGAACTGGGGCGCAAAGATGATCGAGGGCACACCATGCAGTGCGCCCTGAAGCGACATCGTGCCGGTCAGCGTCACGATCGCTTTCGACTGCAGCATCAACTCGTGGCTCGATACGAATGGCGCGATCAGGCGCACGCCCGGTATGCGCTTCAGCGCAAGCAGTTGCCGCCGCCCAAGACCGCCCACGTGGTCCTGATGCGGCTTGACGTAAAGTTCGTGATCGGACGGCAGCGAGCGGGCAATCTGCTCGATCACCGCCGGCTGGTCGGAGAAATAGGGAGCCAGCACGTCGACCGTCGACTCGGGTTGCATGTGATACGCGTAGATCACGAAGGGCTTGCTGCCTAGAGGCTCGAAGGGGGGAGCGATGGCCAGGTGCGAGGCGTTGAAACGGCGGCGCAGATACATGCCGAAGAGCTGCCTGAGACTGTAGCGCGTGAAATCGTTGCCGAGGTCATGCAGCCCCCTGGAGAAGAACGATGTGTAAAGCTCGATGTCCTCGGGCAGCCTGCGCAGAAAGGAGTTATGACGCCGCTCCACGAAGACGTTGTGCGGGACCGGGCGCGTCTCGCGGAACAACCGCAGAAAGGCGCGCGCCTGCGCCCGCTCCGCTTCGCCGGCGTGATGGAATCTGACGAAAGCCGACTCGGTGTGCCCGATACAGAACCCAAACCGGTCGTCGGGCAGACGGATCGCCGTTGGCACGACCGACACGACACCCAGCTGCGCGCAAACCTTGGCGCACACGATCTGCAGCGCCGTATCCCGCCCAGCGGAGACGAAGCGGATGTCGCACTCTTGCAAGAAGCTGCTGATGGCTCGATAGACGTGCGCAAGGTACGCGTAGGCGAAGCCGTCGGGCTTCAGCCTGAGTAGCCGGTCCATCAGGATGATGTCGTTGACGTACGGCGTACCGCTGCTCTCCAGACGGCCGAGCCAATGCTGCACCTCCTCAGCTCGCATCAGCCTGTCGAACGTCCCGAGCGTATCCAGGATGCGTGCTTGCGGAACCCCGTTTTGTCGCAGCCAGTTGCGCTCATAGCCCCGGAAGCTGATCCAATGCACCCGGTACCCGTGCGCCTCGAGGCGCTGCGCCAGCGGCAGCACGCCCCGCGTGTACTCGAAAGACGAGGAAACGAATGCAAACCCCTTGCTCATGTCTTCACTTGCGATCCGGATCGACTACGGCCCGCGACCGCATCACGTAATATAGCTGAAAGAGTCCCATGACTGCATATGCGATCACGGTAGCCCACGCTGCGCCCAGGCTGCCGATCGCCGGAATGAGCAGGAAGTTGAGCACCGTGTTGGTCGCCGCGGCGATCACGACCGCAAACAGCAGCACCAAGTCCTTGCGTCGCGCATAGAGTACGACGCCGGGAAGCTGAGCGACGGCGGCCGCTGCGGCAGCGAGCAGGAGCACCGCCAGCACCGGCAGCGCCTGCGCATACTCCGGCTTACCAAAATAGGGCAAAAGCAGCGCCACCACACCATACACCACAGGAACAGCGAGGAGCATCAGCCCGACGGTCCCCGCAGCCAGCGTGCGCATGGCGACACGATAACCGCGCATGTCGCCGCTTTGCCACGCATGGATCACCCGCGGCACGAGAATCGCCGACAACGTGGCGCCGAGCAATGCAGGCACCGCATTGGCAATCGTCCCGTAGAAGGTGTAAGCGGCCACGGCGCGATCGTCAACGAGAAAATGCAGTATGTATCGATCGGCGAGCTCCGTGATCCGGTAGGACACCGCCGAGGCCATGAACGGCATTGCCACAAGTATTCCGCGCCGGATCCAGCGCCAGTTCACCGCACGCTGCCGGCTGATGCTCCAGTCCATGCGCGCGAATGCGGTCGCCGACAGAGCCAACGAGACGCCGTTGCCGAGCGCCCAGCCTGCGAAGATGCCTGTGAGTCCGACCGACCGCGGATGCCACAGCCACAGTATCGCGATTACCAGCGCCCAGGCTGCGCTGCGGATGAAGAACAGGCACGTGCCCAGTACCGGCCTGAACAAGGCATTGAGCACGCGCGCGACTTCCTGCGAGAGATGCTCGCCAATCGCCAGCGCAATGAACCATCCCAGGAGCGGCCACGGCAGGATTCCAGTCGCGAATACCGGCACTGAGAGCGGCAGGAGAAGTGCGTATGCGGCCGCGTGAAATGCCAGCTGATCGCGCATCACCACGGTCTTCTCTTGCGGTGTGCTGGCAAGCAGTTCTCGGATGCTGAACGCGTAGAACTCCACCCCCGCCAACGTAACCGTGATTCCCACTGTCGTTGCCATGAGGCCGTAGATCGCCATGTCAGCGACGGTGAGATTGCGAACCGCGAGCAGCAGGAACAGCAGCTTGGCAACAAGCGTGGCCGCGCGCAGGACGAGGTTGGCTCCGCCGGTCCGGATCAGCCTGGCGATGAGTTCCTTGCGCACGCCGACCGCGCCTGCAGATGCGTCTGCGATCACCCGCGCTCACCGTTTTGGGCGCCGGGCTCGTTGCGCCCGATGCGCACCCCCGTCAGCGCCTGACCGGGCCGTAGGCCGAAGAGCCGCCCCAGATGTTGTCTTTCACCCATTGCCCGTTTTCCACGCGCCATACGCGCTTGTCGCGGAAGCGATCGGCGGTCTCCCAGAACTCCGACTCGCTCATACCCACGTAGTCCAGCCAATACGGCAGATCGCTCGAGACGACGTGATCGTATTTGCGCACCATCTCGATCCCCTGCTCACGGGTCATGTACCCGGTGCGTATGTCCTTGCTGGCATGATCGGAGGCCCTGCCGTACCCGAACTTGACGAACTTCAGCAGATCGTGGACGCCGTTCTCGTACCGATCATCGAGGTTGGAGCTTCGGCGATAGGTGCGCTCGAACGGCTTCTCAGCCATTTTCCAGCCGTAGCGTTCCCGAACGATCTCGGTCTGTCGGTTCGGATCCCATTTGAAGAAATTGCCGAGATAGATCCCGCGCACCCCGACGCTGATGATCTCCTCGTCGGAGGGATACTTTGCCCAGGACAGATCCTTCTCGCACAGCGGCTCCTGCGGATCGTTCAGCATGTCGTACCATTCGAAACCGCGCAGATCGTGCTCGTGGCGCACACGCGCACTGAATTCCACGAAATCATCCGGGGCATACATACCTGAGATGTCCCAGTTGGTCTCCCCCCACACGATCAATGGAATCCGGAACTTGACGGCGACGATGATTGGATAGGTCATGATGCCGCAGTGCGCATGCCAGTTCATGTCCCCCATCTTGCGGAAACACAGCCGATTCAGTTTCTTGAGCACGGGGACGCTGGGCCCGAAAACCAGATGATCGGCGTCGAAGACGTGGCGCATTCGATCGCGATTGTAGTCGCCTTCCGGCAGGTAGTTATTACCGTGGTAGGTCACCAGCAGCGGCTTGAGTCCATACTCGGCGACGATCTTGTGCGCCTGAAAGTAGCTGTCCTTGCCTCCGCTCACCGGTATCACGCAATCGTAGTCGGCTTTGCTCCCGGCAGTCGTCTTGGCGACGACATCCTCGAACAAACGCCGGCGCGTAGCCCAAAATTCTTCCGTGAGCTGCTCGAATTGCTCCGCGACACGGCATGCCGAGCAGACGCCTTCGCTGTCCGTATGCAGATTCACGGCCAATACCGGGTATACGCAGCGCTTGCAATATTCCATGCGTTTTATCTCTCCATGATCGTGGTAACAGTCCATTGCGGGCGCTCAGAGCGTGATCAAGGCGGGTTCACGAACGTTGCACTGAGCTTCAAAAAGATGCTTCTTGGCATAATAGACACTTTGATCGGTGTGCTGGAAGATGTTTGCCGCCGCAACTGCATGGACCGTTGTTCGGTCGAGCGCCTCCTGGAAATGCTCCCAGCGGCCAACTCCCCCCAGCGCAATCACGGGGATCGTGACGGCGGCACAAACCTCGGAGATTGTATCAATATCGTAACCGCTCTTGAGACCGTCCCGGTCAATGGAATTCAGTAGGATTTCTCCGGCACCCATCTGCTGAACCGACCTCGCCCAGTGGACCGGATCCAACCCGGTGTCGCGCTTGCCGCCTTCCACCATCACCCGCTTACCACCGTTTATCTCCTTGTAGTCGATCGACACGACGATGCATTGCGATCCGAACTGCGCCGCGGCCCGGCGCACGAAGCCCGGATCGTCGAAAGCTGCCGTATTGATGCTGACTTTGTCAGCGCCGAGCGCAAGGCGGACCTCGATGTCCTCGAGCGTGCGTATCTTGCCTCCGACGGTCATCGGCATGAAGGTGACCTTGGAGACGTCGGCGATGATCTCCAGGAAGCTGCTACGGTTGGCGGCGCCGAGATCGTCGCGCCGCAGATCGTAGTGGTCGCCTGCGGTGATGTCGAGATAAATCAGCTCGTCGGAAGCCCACTCGCTGAGCCGTTTCACGGCCCAAACCGGGTTACCGAGATTCTGATAGCGCGAAAACTGAATGCTCTGCACCAACCAACCGTTGCGCAGCAGTACGACCGGTATCACACGACGCTTGTTCATAGGCGCAGACAGGGCTCTCTCAACGTTCCTCGGGACAGAATCAGCCGGTTGCGGCGAGGCGCTATAACCAGCGGGCGTATTCTCTAACAGGTTGCGCTTGGAATCTGTAGAATTTTGCACCCGCTGCGCGGGATGGAGGCGCTTTTTTTGGGATCGCCCGCAGCCTTTACGATGCAAAGTTTGGGACAGCCCCGAGGCGCAGGAAGTTCCGTATTAGCAGCATCCCGGCCTTCTGACTCTTCTCCGGATGGAACTGGACGCCGATGATCGTCCCTTTGCGAATGATGCTCGCGAATTCCTCTCCGTACTGGGTTGTCGCGACAACGTGCTCCTGCTCGAGCGCTGCGAACACGTAGCTGTGCACGAAATAGAAATCGAGTCCGGCGTGCGGCTCGAGCATTGCCTCTGGGCTGCGCGCGCGCGCCTCGTTCCAGCCGACGTGCGGAATCGGCAGGCCGTGCTCCTGCAGCCGCCGCACGCTCCCGGGGATCCAGCCGAGTCCCGGATGGCTGCCGAATTCCTCACCCCGGTCCGCAAGCACTTGCATGCCCACGCAGATTCCGAGGAATGGCTTGCGTTCCTGCTGTACGGCCTCCGTCAGCCGATCGAGGGGAATGCGCTCGCGGATTTTCTCCATCGCCGCGCCGAAAGCCCCGACTCCCGGCAGCACGATGTGCGTCGCCGCGTCGATGTCGGCCGCATCGTTCGAGACGCGGTGCTCAATGTGTAGATATTCGAGCAGGTTCGCGACCGAACGGACGTTGCCCGAGCCGTAGTCAAGCAGGCACACATGCGGCGCGCGGCCGGGTGCGGTCACAGCAACTCCCAATGCATTGGCGTACCGCGCTTCACCGCAACGCGCACATGTTTGCCGAGCAGGACCTCGAGGAATTTGGGCGGCAACCCGAGGCCGGGACGGATGGCGCGCAGGTTCTCGCGCGTCAGTACGTCGCCCGCCGCGAGGTCGGCGCAGACATACAGGCTGCGGCGGAATACCAGCGAGTCCTGCTCATCGGGAGTTGGGCCGAGGCGGGCCTGCCCGAGCGCCTCCCATGCCGCGCGGGTCTCGCGGACAAGTTGCTGCAACTCCTCCGGCTCCAGGGAAAACCCCGCGTCGACGCCGCCGTCAGCCCGCGCAAGCGTCAGGTGCTTCTCGATAACGGTTGCGCCGAGGCCAACCGCGGCGACGGCGACGCCGATCCCGGCGGTGTGATCCGACAAGCCCACCTCGCAGCCAAAGGTGTCGCGCAGGAGCGGAATGGCATTGAGGTTCGACGCTAACGGACTCGCGGGATAGTTGCTGGTGCACTTGAGCAGCGCGAGATTCTCACAGCCCGCCTCCCGCGCAGCCCGCACCGCCTCGTCTATCTCCGCGAGGCTCGCCATCCCCGTAGAGACGATCACCGGCTTGCCGGTGGCGGCGACTTTGCGTATGAGCGGCAGATCTGTGTTCTCGAAGGACGCGATCTTGAACGCCGGCACTCCGAGCGAGTTCAGAAACTCGACGGCCGTCGCGTCGAACGGGGTGCTGAAGGCGACCAGCCCCAACTCGCGGGCACGGGCGAAAAGCGGCGCATGCCACTCCCAGGGGGTGTGCGCTCGCTGATACAGCTCGTACAGGCTCGCGCCGTGCCAGGGACTGCGGGGATTGGAAATGCGGAACTCCCGCTCCGCGAGGTCCAGAGTCATCGTATCCGCCGTGTAGGTCTGCAGCTTCAGCGCATGAGCGCCGCTCGCGGCAGCCGCATCGACGAGCGCCAGAGCGCGCTCCAGCGACTGATTGTGGTTGCCGGACATCTCCGCGATCACGAATGGCGGCGATTGCCGGTCAATCAGGCGATTTTCAAGCAGCATCGGGAGGGTGCCTCACGAAGCGCGCGCGGCGAAGGCGCGCCGGTACTCGATCATGGGATCGTCGGCAGCGTTGACTTCGAAGCCCAGCTGCCTGAATACGCTGTGCGAGCGCGCGTTATCCGCCATCACTCGGGCCGTGATCTGGCAGGGGCCACGTGCGCGCACCAGCTCCACAATAGCCAATTCTACCATGCGGCGTGCCAAGCCACGGCGCCGGTACGCTGAGCCAACGCCATAGCTGAGCTGCCAGGCGTCCTTGCTGCGCTCGAAACGAACCGTGCCGAGCGGCACACCATCCGCAGTCTCGCAAACGAGCAGCAAGCAGTCATCCGAGCCGATGCGCGCGGCGAGCCATTGCTGGTGCTCTTGCGGGGCAATGAGCGCGCGTCCCAATGAGCGCCGGCGCGTCTCCGGATCGTTGGCCCACTCGAGCAGCAGGTCCCCGTCCGCCCAAGCGGCGCGTCTGAGCGCGAGTGGCGTCGCCTCACCAAGCAAGAGCGCAGCCCTTACACGCCACACTCCACGGCCATCGACGGTGGACCACCCCAGCCGGGAGCTGCGGCTGTTCGCCTCGTGGTCTAGCGCTTCCCGTAGCGCATGCCGAAGGTCGTCATCGCTGACGGCGTCGACGGCGCCAAGCCAGCGGGCATACCCGCCTCGCTGAAGGGTCCGGGCAATGGCGACCTGATTGTCGCCGAGCGTCACCACAATTGCCGGCAGGCCGAGACACATGCGCTCCCAGGACGTCGCGCCCGCTGCGCCCACCGCCAGCTGTGCGTCCACCATGAGTTGAGCGAGCGACGGTAGCCGCCGGTGCACGCGCACATTGCGGTGACCGTGGGCCAGGGCGTCGAGCACCGGGTCCTCCGTAGCAACGACGAGATCGCAGGCGACGTCCGGGCGGTTCAAATCGAGAAACGCGCGCAGCGCACGCTGCGGGAGTCCGGCGCCATCGCCGCCCCCGAACCAAACCAGCACACGGCGTATCGGACCGGCGCGCACGGCGACCCGCTCGTGAAGCTCGGCATAGACGGGCTGCAGCAGCGCATAACGCGGCCCCAGCATCATGGCGCATGTCTCGGATACTTTGTCGCGATAGCGCTCGTCCGCGTCGTCCACGAGGTTCTGATCGAGCAGGAGATCGCAGTCGTGGCGCCGGTCCGCCAGGTCATCGATCACCATGATCCGCTCGACCTCAGGGCGGAGCGCCTGCTCCCACCGCTCATCCAGCGCGTAGTGATCGACGATCAGCCAAGCCGGGCGGGTAGCGCGCTGCACGATGGCGGCGACCGTGGCGTTTGCATCTTCCTGCCAGCTGCTGCCGAGCCACGCCGCGTGCGCGGGCGGAGGCTCCGCAGACGGTGGGCCAGTAACGATCTCGAGCGCCATGGTTTCAAATCCAGAGTCACGGCACAGGTCGATGAGGTTGCCGGCATGGCGGCGGGTCACGAACGCGACCGCCGCTCCGGCATCGCGCAGCGACCGGGCGAGGGTCAGGGTGCGGGTGATGTGGCCGGACCCTATGGTGGCCGACGCATCGGCACGGATCAGCACGTCCACAGCGCCGCCCTTCAGTTCAGGCGCCTGAAGCCGGCGTGACAAACCGGCCCCTTGAGGAGTGAGGTGACATCCCGTCCGTCCTCGCATTCCCGGATGGTCGCGAACACGGTATCAAGCGTACCGAAGTATCCGTCCAGTACCTCCGCGGTGTGATCGATGCAGACGTACACGCCGGTTGCGGCGAGATAGCCACGCTCCAGCATCTCCTGGGTCAGCAGCGTCCTGTACTCGAGGTGTCGCTCACTTTGGAAAGCGAAGCCGATGAGAGCTGGCAGGCCGCTCACGACGATGCGCAGTCCGTGATGCTCGGCGAGCCGCCGCCAACGTTCGGCGATCACCTCGCCCGTGGCAGTCACTCGCTCCCACGAGCGCAAGCGCTCCATCACCTCGAGCGTCTTGAGCGCAGCGCTGGGTCCGATGCGTTCGGTCCAGAAGGTGCTGCTGATGAAGCTAGTCTGCGCCGCCTCCATCACCGCGCGGCGGCCGATAATCGCGGTGATCGCATAGCCGTTGCCGAGAGCCTTGCCAAACAGGGCCATGTCCGGCTCAACGCCGAACAGCTGGTGCAGGCCGCCGTAGCTCTGGCGGAAACCCGATGTACATTCATCGAATATCAGTACGATCCCGCGTTCGCTCGCAAGCCGGCGCACGCCCTCGAGAAAGCCGGGCGTCGGTCCCTGGTTGCGCGAGACCTCCATCTTGATGACGCCGATGTCCTGCGTATCCAGCAACGCACGCAGCTCGTCCAGGCGGTTGTAATTGAAGGTATGTACGGTGCCGCGCAGCGAGGGAGGGACGCCGTTCGGTTGCAGTCCCGGAAGCAGATGGCCCGCCAGCTGGGACTCGTCCCCGAGATTCGCCGCCAGATACCAGTCGTGCCAGCCGTGATAGCCGCACACCGCCACGCCGTACCGGCCGCTTGCCGCCCGCGCGATGCGGACCGCAACCGCGTTCGCCTCCCCTCCGGTGCGTGCGAGCCGCGCCATGTCGGACCAAGGATGCAGTTCCACCAGCCTCTCGGCGAGCGCAACCTCCTCAGGGCAGTTCAATGTGCTCATGTTGCCGGCATCCACCGTAGCGTGCACGGCGGCATCCACCTCCGGATGGCCGTATCCCAGCAGGTTGGTGCCGATGCCCATGAGCGACATGTCGATGTACTCGCGGCCGTCCAGATCCCAGACCCGACAGCCGCGCGCCCGGCTGAAATATGCGGGCCATTGATCCGGCAAAAACATCTCCGCGCGCTTCGACAGCAGCATATTGCCGCCCGGTATGATCCGCTTCGCTCGTCGCCACAGTTTCTGTCCAGAACCCAAGCTCGCACCCTCATTGCGTAAGAGATGCCGATTGCCGGCAAAGATCTCCGGCCGTTGTACACGCAACGCAAGTACCTCGCGCCAGGAAAAATCGGTCCGCGGTCGGAAATGCGCGTATACGCCCGTGATAACCTCCAGATCCTCCGGCTCATCGACCGTCCAGCGCTCGGCGGAATAATCCTGCGGCAGCGCGCAATTGACGCGCTTCAAATCCGGCGACTCGCGCAGAAAAGTCGTGACATGCTCACGCTCGTGCGGTTTGCAAGCGCCGAGCTGTGCCCGCTCCAGCGCTCGAAACGTGAATGCCTCGACGTCCAGACCGTCCGGATAAGTTGCGGGCTGGACGTTGCCGGCATAGTCCGCCTCGGCCTTCCGCAGCGCGTCGACGACCTCGTCGACGACCTGGCCGTCAACGAGCGGACAGTCGCCGGTGATGCGCACCACCACGTCCGCGCCCGCTGCACCGACCGCCTGTGCAGCCCGGTAGTAGCGATCGAGCACATCGTGCTCACTGCCCTGGTAAACCATGTAGCCGAGCTCGCGTACGTACTCCGCCAGCGGCGCATTACGCGGGTCTGCGCTCGTTGCGACGACGATCTGAGTGATGCAGCGGGCGCGCGCCAGCCGCTGGAGCAGCAAGCCCATCATCGGAACGCCGCCTATCGGCCGCATTACCTTGCCGGGCAGCCGCGTCGCGCCCATGCGCGCCTGCACGATCGCGACGGTCCTCAATGACTGCCCCAGCACGAAGGATCTATCAGTTGCACATCGCTGCACGACAGCGCGAGAGGCGGCGGCTCTCCCGGAGCTGACTTCGCCGCCCGCACTATCGCGGCCAGCTGCGCGTCATCGTCCACGCCGACGACGACACGATCGATCTCCGGATGCCCGAGGACGAATCCCAGGCAGACGCTGGCCGGATCGTCGCCGTGGCTGCGGACCCATTGCTCCCATGCGTTCCACAGTTCTCCCCACGCCGCAAATCGTGCGGGACGCCTCTCCGAGGCGAGCAGTAACAACCCTTGTAGAAACGCCGAGCGCGTGTGGATCTCGACCCCGGCCGACTTCAGCTCCCGCAACCAACCGGAGGATTGCAACCGCCGATCGAACACATTGAAGGGCGCCTGCACGAGGTCGAGCGGAAAGCGCCGCGCTACCCGATCCAGATCCTCCGGTCCGTATACCGAGACCCCGACGCGTTCGATCAGGCCTAGCGCCTTCAGACGCTGCAGCGCCTCGAACAGCGCGGTGCCGCGCGGCCCAGCGAGATCGCCGCAGCGATGCACCAGCATTCCGTGGAGCGAGCTCACGCCCAGCCGCGCCAGTGATGCGCGCACGCACTTCTCCACCCCGCGCTCGATCTCCGCCGCAGCTCCGAGAGCCGACACCTTGGAGACGATGCGCCAGCTCGTCACGCCGATTTCCCCGAGGATCTGCTCGCTGTCGCCATAGACGGCGGCCGTATCGAGGGTGTCCATACCGTATTCTCGGGCGTGTGCCAGGATCCTCGCCGCCTCCGCTCGACCGATTTGTCCACTGCGATTGGCGATGCCATAGGACATGCCGAACTGAGCGGTGCCCAAGGCGAGACGCGATGCGGGCATCATCATGAATGCAACGCCTCGCGCAACCTGTGCACCACGTGTTTCAGGTCGGCGTCCGAGAGACTCGCGTAAATCGGCAGACTGATCGCATGTCGGTAGTACCGCTCGGCGTGAGGAAACATGCCGGGGCTGAAGCCGAGGCGGCGGTAATAGGGCTGTATGTGCACCGGAATATAGTGAACGTTGACGCCGACGCCCGCCGCGCGCAATCGCGCGAATACGGTGCCGCGATCGACGCCCGCGTCCTCCGCCACCTGCACGACGTAAAGATGAAAGGCTGACTCGCCCTCGCGATCGCGAACGGGAAGCACGAGCGGCAGGCCGGCCAGATCCGCGTCGTAGCGTGCCGCGATCCGGCGCCTGCGCTCGATGAATTCGCCGAGACGGTTGTGCTGACTCGCGCCGAGTGCCGCCAGTACATCGGGCATTCGATAGTTGAACCCGAGCAGCACCTGCTCGTAGTACCAGGGCTCGTTCGTCGGCGATTCCATCCGGTGCGCGTCACGGGTCACCCCGTGACTGCGCAGCAGTCGCATACGCTCCGCCAGCTCGCCGGAGTTGGTAAGCGCCATACCGCCTTCTGCGGAGGTGATGATCTTCACCGGATGGAAGCTGAACACCGTGATATCGCTCAGGAGGCAGCCGCCGACGGGCGCTCCCTGATAGGAGGCGCCGATTGCGTGCGATGCATCTTCGATCAGCTTGAATCCGTAGCGCTGCGCCAGCGCATGAATGCGCTGCATGTCGCACGGCTGCCCCGCAAAATGCACGGGCATCACCACCTTCGGTAGCGTGCCGCGACGTTCCGCCTCGCTCAGCTTCGCGGCGAGCGCGTCCGGGCACAGGTTATATGTTCTCGGGTCGATATCCACGAAGTCGACATCGGCTCCGCAGTAGCGAGCACAATTCGCGGTAGCCACAAACGTATTGGGCGAGGTCCACAGGCGGTCGCCTGGGCCCAGTTCCAGCGCGAAGCAGGCGGCATGCAGGGCGCTGGTGGCTGAATTGAACGCGACTGCATGCGCCGCGCCGGCTCGCTCGCGCACCCGCTGCTCGAAACTTGGAACTGCGGCTCCTTGCGTGAGCCAGTCCGAGCGCAGCACCTCGACGACAGCCGCAATGTCCTGCTCATTCACCGACTGTCGCCCATAGGGAATCATCAGGCACCGGCGAGCTGATTGAGCTCGATGATCTCGTCGAGGTTCAGAAATCGCGGATTTGTTCCGGAGGCGTACTCGAATCCCTCCGGCACGGCCGTGCCTGACTCGCCCTTGCGGTTCCTGCCAAAATCCACCGTATCCACGAAGCGGATCGACGGCCGGATCACGAAATGATCGTCAAATGCGAGCGTCAGGTGGGAATCGTCGGCGGGGCACATCGTCTCGTGCAGCTTCTCTCCCGGGCGAATACCGACGACCCGCGTCGCCAGTGCCGGCGCCATCGCCCGCGCAAGATCCACGATGCGCACAGAGGGGATCCTAGGCACGAAGATCTCGCCCCCCTGCATGCGCTCGAAGGCCTCGAGCACAAACCGCACGCCTTGGTCCAGAGTAATCCAGAAGCGAGTCATGCGTTCGTCCGTGATCGGCAGATGGGGCGCGCCGCTCGCGATCAACGTCCTGAACATCGGCACTACCGAGCCCCGGGAGCCAACCACATTTCCGTAGCGAACGACCGAGAAGCGGGTGCGCCGTCCGCCGGCGATGTTGTTTGCCGCGACAAACAGCTTGTCCGACGCCAGTTTAGTTGCGCCGTAGAGATTGATGGGGTTGGCCGCCTTGTCCGTAGACAGGGCGATGACCTTCTCGACTTCGCAGGCGAGCGCCGCCTGGATAACGTTCTCGCCGCCATATATGTTGGTCCTAATGCATTCAGTGGGATTGTATTCCGCAGCGGGAACCTGCTTCAGCGCGGCCGCATGGATGACGTAGTCGACACCGCGCATTGCGAGCGTCAACCTGTCGCGATCGCGCACATCGCCGAGGAAGTAGCGCATGCATTCCTGGCTGAACTCACGAGCCATCTCCGACTGTTTGAGTTCGTCGCGAGAGTAGACGATAAGGCGTGCGGGACGACACTGCTTGAGCAGGGTTCGAATGCACTCGTTGCCGAACGAACCCGTGCCGCCGGTGATTAGTATGGTCTTGCCGTCGAACATTTTAGAGCTTTCAGGTTGCGTTGCCCGCGTTGCGACTGCCGCGCGTGATCGCGCAGCTCCTCGATCTCTTTCTTCAGCAACTCGTATTCGCGTATCCTCAACTTGAGAAAACGTGCCGTCATGCGCGCTTTTTCCTCGATGCCGCGCGGCGTCAGCAGATACATGTATGCTTTGCGATTCTTGCTGTTGGTGAAATTAGTGGCCTTGACCGATCCCCTGTCGATCAGCGCCCGCAGGCAGAAATTGACCTTGCCGAGACTGACCCCGAGCTCTCTCGCGAGGTCCCGCTGGCTGAGTGCCGGGTCGCTGTAGAGCAGCTTCAATAGTCTGTACCGCACCTCGTCACTCAGCATACGCGCGTGCCCCCCCGCCGGTTTGTGCTTGGGCGCTGTCACGTGGCCGTCCGAGCGCGTAACGCGCGAATACGGCCGCGACGGCGCCGAGGAGTCCGGTAGCCGCGCCGAGTGACGCCATCAGCGTACGAGGCGGACGAACGCGCTGGTCAGGGACCATCGCCGGATCGACCACTGTGAACGCATACTCTTGCCTCCCGCTGGCGAACATCGATTTTTCAGCTTCCTGAGTGAGATTCTGGTAGAGGCTGCGCTGCAGGGCCACGTCGGTTGTGCCGGCAGCCTGAGTGCGCAAATACTCGATTCTCACTCGGGAGGTCTGTGAATCCTGGGTGCGAATGACCTCATTGGCGAGCGCCACATAGCTGTTGGCCCATTTGGCCGCTAGCACGGGGTCGCTCCATTCCATCGATACGGTGGTAGTGCCTTTCAATTTATCTTCGTCGACGTAGCGCACGCGCTCGCGAAAGCGCCTGGCGGCGAACCAGATGCTCACCGGGTGCTTCGGGCGCGGAAACAGCAGCGCGACGAGATTCTCGCGCCTGATGAATTCCTCAGCGAGACCTTGAGATTTCAACACTTGCTGAAAACGCGAATCCGCGGTCAAGTCGCCGAGGGGATCGATATCGGTGATGGCAGCGAGCGCGGTGGCTGTGCCGCTGGCGGCCTGGAGCCGCTTGGACGCGTCGCGGTCTTCCGTCTGGGTCATGACCACGGCGGCCTTGTAGACGGAGGTGGCTGTCAGCGCGCCGATCGCCGCCGCCCCGCCGCTGGCCAATGTGGCGCATAGCAGCAAACGGCGATGCCTCCAAACGGCCGCCGGCAGGTTGACGTAGGATTCGGCCACTACTACCCGCCCTGCGCTGCCGCTCTCTCTCGCCGACGCACGTCGCGGAAGTATGCGGCGCCCATAGCGACGAGCAGGCCAAACAAGGTCGAGCCGACTACGATGAGGGCGCGCTTCGGACGCTCGCGAACCTCAGGAGGCACCGCCGGGTCCACCGTCTGAAAGGCGTATTCAACCTTGCCGTTGGCAAGCATCGCTTTCTTGGTCTCGCTCTCGATCAGGTTATACATGGAGCGCCGGATTTCGACTTCGTTCGTCTGCGCAAGCTGACCGTCGAGGTACTTGATGTTGCGCTCGGACTCTTCGAGGGCGCGCGTTCGTATGATGTCGTTGGCGAGCTTCACGAAGATGTTTGCCCATCGGGCCGCGGTTTCGGGGTCGGTCCAGTCGACCTGGATGTTGGTGACTCCCTTCTTGGCATCCGCCTTGATCACTACCACGTCCTCGCGAACCTCCTTGACTGCCATCCAAAGCGTCGGCGGCTTTTTGCCGGGCTTGGTGAGCATCGGCAGGATATTGTTGCGCGTGATGAATTCGGCAATCAGATGCCGCGACCGTAGCACCGCATTTTCGGTCTCTACCTCGCCATTCTGCTGCATCATATCGACGCCCATCGCGCCTGCTAGATCCGCGGCGAGCGACATCGCCCCGCTACCCGTATCGGGACGAACCACCGTAACCACCGCCTCGGCACGGTAGTAAATCGTCGCGGTGAGCGCATACGCCAGGCCCGCGGCGACAAAAGCCAGTGTGATTGCAGCGATCATGACGCGGTACCTGCGCACCAACCGCAAGAACGCCGGCGCTCCGGTCAACTCCGCCGGGGCGGCGGAGTGTGCGGCAAGCGCGGTTACGCTGGCAGGCTCGGCACGCGTTACGTCATTCATGGATTTTTAACCTGATCGCGCTCACCCGTGCGCACTGAGATGTCCGCAGTGCATCGAAGGCGCGTGAGCAGGCACTTTTCGCCGCTCTCGTCCAGACGCCCGAGGCATGGTGCTGCTTGCTGTAGGTAAATCTCGTATTTCGCCAATTCAGTGCGGCGCAAGACAGAAGCTACGCCAGGCGGTTGCGGGCCGATCATGCTCTTTCTGCGCGCACAACCACGCGTTCACAGAGTGAACGCAGTCTAGGTGAGCCCCTCCCTTGCTGTCAAGAAGAACGCCGCGCCGCGCGGCGTTCCCCACATTATAGGAGGTTTGAGTCACGGACTGCCACTGTGGCATCAGGCCAATTCTCGATCACAATGAATTTGAGGTATCGCTGTTCTTCGAGGTGTGGCCGAACTGCCGCGTCATTCGGTGCATCTAGAATCTCCCGCACCGCGTACTTGCCTCTGGCCCACGTCGTGATCAAGTAGGGCATTAAATGAATGCTGGCGCCGAACGGGTCGAGTTCTGACGCGCCCATCGCGTCGTGCATGTTGCTGTGTTCGATGATGCAAACGCCGCCAGGGCGGAGGCAGCTCATCCAAGCCGTGAGACATTTTCCAGGATCGTAGGAATGGTCAAACGAGTTGCTGTAGATGAAATCCACCGCGCCGAGCCACTCCGGCTTCACGTCGTGGAAATCCCACTGGATCGTGTTCGGGAACTGAGCGGCCGTGTCGGAGATTTCGGTGCCGATCACCTCGCAGCCCAAATACGTCCGAAACCACTCTTGTTCCTTGCCTCGTCTCGTGCCGTGGCAAATCCCAAACTTCGGGCTAAGGCGTCGCAGGTAATTGGCGAGGAAAGCGATATTGTCCTCGACCACCCAGACATTGCCGAGCTTCTGGTGATTTCCCTCGGTTTGAACCTTGCGGTAGCGCTCATAGTCGAATGAGCCATCCGCGCTCAGGTACTTGTGCAGGATGAACGTGGGGTGCCGTCGTACGTGGAAGAGAGCGCGCTTAATCAATGTTTTCATTCAAAAGATCACACACGGGAATGATTGGCTCGGGCCCTGTTTGCTTCGCATGGCGGGAAATTATAGCGCATCGGCCTGCTGATCTTGTCTCTGGCTTGGAAGCGCAGGGAGTCCCCAGCGTGCAGGTACCAGCCCTTTGGCGTGCTAAAGTGACTCTGCCGTCAGGGAGAAACGATCAGGCCAGGAGTAGTCGGCACAAACGAGTATGTGGCTCATTAGCATCAGCACCTGCCGGTGAGAGCGGTTCTTCAGAGCCGATATCGGTCATTCATGCTGCGCCATCCTCGCTTCGCGTGGCGCGCGCGCAGGGACGACTCATTTCGTCAATACTTCGATGACTATCGTTCATCGAACCGCCTTGCGCTGCTGAACCAGCTGCACGGGCAGCGCGTCTCACGCATGTTCGAATTCGGGTGCTATTCCGCGCCCAATCTGCGGCTGTTCGGCGAGGCCTTATCACCGCCCGTTGAATTATACGGCGTGGACATCAACCGGAGAGCCATCGAGTTCGCCAAGGAACACTTGCCCAATGCGAAGCTGGCGGTTGCCACCGACAGATCCATTCGTTTCCTCGACCGCTGGGTACCGGAAGTCGACCTCTCGCTGGCGTATGCCGTCTTCTACGTGATCGAGACCCGTCATGTGGAACGGCTGCTCAGCCTCCTCAAGGAACGGAGTCGACTGATCGTCATTGGCTGCAACGACGACAATTATCACGGCTCGGAACCGAAACGCTCGGACGGTGAAAGGGGTTTGACTTGGCTGCATCCGTGGCAGCGGCTGTTCGACAGATTGTCTTTGGAGGTGATGTCTTCAGCCCCGGTTCCCGCTGCCGACCGCTCCTGCCGGCAGACGTTTCTGCTGAAGACAAATGCCCGTCTCTCAGGCCTCGCAGCGGAATGACAGCGAAATTCGCCCAGCGCTCGCGCGACGGGGCGCTGCAATCACGCGGAGGAGCGGATCCACTGTCGACCGGAGCCTTTTGAGCCCCCGGCGGGTTGCGGTAAGCTCTCGGGCCTTCCATGCGCATGCGCTCCATGAACGCCGTCACCTTCCTGATCGCCGCCGGGCTCTCGCTGTCGACCGCGCCGCTGCTGGCTGCGGAGCCGGTGGCGTCGGCGTCCCCCGGACCTTATGCACGTACGGCCCAGGAGGCCGCAGCGGGCATCGCCGTCGCCGACCCCCGCTATGAGCCCGGCAACATCCTGCGTTATGGCGCCGACCCGACCGGCAGGACACCATCCGACGCCGCGATGGAACAGGCGCTGCGTACGAATTCCGCGGTCTATATTCCGCGCGGCTCGTATTTGTCGGAGAAGCAGATCGTGGTGCCGAACGGCGTATCCATCTACGGGGTCGACAGAAGCGGGACGGAATGGCGGCAGGTGCGCACAACGGCGAGTGCATTTCGCAACGTCAACGGACCGAACTCCTCAGGTTACGGCAACGTCAGTTTCGCGGGGTTCAAGATCGTCACCGCGACAGCGGGCCACACCGGCGCCGGCATCGAGCTGAATGCGGGCGGATACGCGTTCTACGAAATCCACGACATGTGGATCACAGGGATCTTCCGCTACGGCGTGATCCTCGACGGAGCCGAGGTGGTGCACGTCGAGCGCAACATCATCGACAACGCCGACGGCGGCCCGACCTCGGCCAACGTCTGGATCGTCGACGGGCCGGATCGCGTCAAGGGGCAGGCACCCGGATTCACGAACAGCGTGACGATCAACGCCAATCAGCTGAATGGCGCGAGCTGGAACATCCTCGACGACGGCGGGAGCAATCATGCCCTGACGAATAACAACTGCAACGGTGCTACCCGCGTGCCGATCCAGGCGGCCGCGCTCCAGGCCTTCGTGCTCGACAACAACGAAATCGAGCAGGTGCACGCTACGGCAAGTGGTCCGGCGTCGATCTACTTTTACGATCAAACCGGTATCGGCGGCGCAACGGTCGGAGCCTGCGAGGCCGGCCGGATCACTGGCAATACGCTCGCGGCGGACGTGACCAACGGCCGGGACATGCTGTTCGGCGCGCATGCTCCCGGTGCGTTTCACCGCGGCTTGCTGGTGCAGGGAAACTGGGGCCGCAACAATCGCGGTCGAGCGGCCTCCTACGACGTGACACGGCTTGCGAACAGCTGGGTCGGCCCGAACTTCGACAGCGCCGCCCGCGGGCCCCTCTACGTCGGATCGCACGCCGATGCGGACGGCAACGTCCTCCTGCCGGCCCAGGGCGGGTTTGCCGGCAGCTTCGCGGAGGGAGCGTATGTGTTCGGCGATGTGCGTTACCCCCTCAAGTCGGCCGGCGGCATCGTGGTCGGCGCGAATGGCGGCGCGATCGGCACCAAGCTGAAGGGCACAGCCGTCATGAGCGCCGCGACCCATATCGCGGTGATGTTCGCGAACCCGCTGCCCTCGGGAGCGTACCAAGTGGCCCTCGGTGCCAGCGGGCCGGGTGGCCCGTTCTGGACCAGCAACAAGACGGCAAGTGGCTTTCTCATCAACGCGCCAACGGCGTTCACCGGAACCGTCGACTGGATCCTCGAGCAGTGAGCCGGCTGATGGCCTACGAGCTCATATTGGTCTCAGTGGGCACCTTGCTGGTGTCCGCAACGATTACAGCGTGGGTGCGCAAACTTGCCCTGGCTCACTCGGTTCTCGATGTTCCCAACGACAGAAGCTCGCACTCCACTCCGATACCGCGAGGCGGTGGAGCAGCGATGGTCATCGCGGCCAGCTGCGGATGGCTGATCTTGTGGCTATTCGGATGGTTGCCTCGTAACCTATTGATAGCACTAATAATAGGCGGTGCCGCAGTTGCCATGGTCGGCCTCATGGACGACCGCTGGAAACTTGGCGCCGGGATGCGTATTGCTGTCCATGTTGCTGCGGCACTCTGGGCCCTTGCGTGGATCGGTGGGGTCGCTGACCTTCGGCTCGGCAATCTCACCGTCGAGTTTGGTTGGGTCGGCTATATGCTAGGAGGGCTGGGCATCATCTGGGCACTGAACCTGTTCAACTTCATGGACGGGATTGACGGGATTGCCGCGTCTGAGATTGCATTCATCTGCTGCGCGGCGGCGCTTCTCGGGTTCATCGGAGGCGGCTTGGATGCCGTTGGTGCGGCCGCGCTGACACTCGGTGCAGCCGCGTGCGGATTTCTGATCTGGAACTGGCCCCCCGCCAGAATATTCATGGGCGATGTTGGTAGCGGCTATATCGGCTATCAGACCGCCCTACTGGCGATTGCCGCCGCCCGCAACAGCCCGACCGCACTCCTTGTATGGTGCATACTCAGCGGCGTCTTTGTCGTCGATGCCACCTACACACTGATTGTCCGGTTGCTGCGTGGCGAGCGCGTCTATCAAGCGCATCGAACCCACGCCTACCAATGGCTCGTCAGGCATTGGGGCAGCCATAAGCGAGTGACCGTGGTGGTAATCCTCGTCAACCTGTTATGGCTGTTTCCCTGCGCGCTGCTGGCGACATTATCTCCCGGCAACGCCGGGTGGCTCACCGTCGTGGCGCTGCTGCCGCTGGTGTTAGCGGCAGGCGCGGCAGGTTCCGGCCGCGCGGAGATCCTGGGCGGTTAGCGCCCGTCACAACCGCCAAGTTCGGAATCCGGCGGCGTCGATGGCATGCCAATCGTAAGAGGACTTGACATCGACGAAGATGCCGCCCGGCTTGAGTCTCAATAGGAGATCCGGCAACGGCATCCGCACATACTCTCGGTGCGCGACCGCGGCAACGATCGCGTCGGCGCCGGCGGGCAGTTCCTCCCAGGACGAGAGCTCGATGGCATATTCCCGCGCGGCATCCTCTCGATTGGCAATGGGATCGTGTACCAGCACATCGCAGCCGAACTCGCGCAACTCGCGCACGACATCGGCCACTTTCGAATTCCTGATGTCCGGGCAGTTCTCCTTAAACGTCAATCCCAGGACGATGACCTTCGCGCCCATGACGGGGCTCCCGGTCTTGATCAGCTCCTTGAGAGTTTGCTGCGCGACGTAGGCACCCATGCCGTCGTTGATGCGGCGACCAGCGAGGATCACCTGCGGGTGATAGCCGAGCATCTCCGCCTTGTGAGTCAGATAGTAAGGATCCACGCCGATGCAATGCCCACCCACGAGACCGGGCCGAAACGGTAGGAAATTCCACTTGGTGCCGGCGGCTTGCAACACCTCGCCCGTGTCGATGCCGATTCTGTGAAATATCAGCGCCAGCTCGTTCATCAAGGCGATATTGAGATCGCGCTGTGTATTCTCAATGACCTTGGCGGCCTCCGCGACCTTGATCGAGCTTGCACGGTGAACGCCGGCGACGATGATCGAGGAGTACAGAGTCGCTATGCGCTCGAGCGTCGGCGGATCATCGCCCGAGACTACCTTGGCGATCTTTGGCAGCGAGTGCTCCTTGTCGCCGGGATTAATCCGCTCCGGGGAATAGCCGACGTGGAAATCCTCCCTCCAGCGCAGCGCCGAATGTTGTTCGAGCAACGGAACGCACACCTCCTCGGTTGCGCCCGGATATACGGTCGACTCGTACACGACGATGGATCCGCGTCGCATATGCCGGCCGACCGTCGTCGAGGCTTCGATCAAAGGCCCGAAATCGGGCTTGTGCGCCCGGTCCACCGGCGTCGGCACTGCGACGACAATGTAATCGGCGCCCGCGAGCGCGGCAGGATCGTCCGTGACCTCGAGGCCGGCGGAGGCGCGGAAATCCTCCGCCGATAGCTCGCCCGTAGGATCGGTGAGCCTCAAGTAACTCTGGATCTTATCGATCGACTTATCGTAGCCGATCGTCCGCATCTTCTTGCCGAATTCCACCGCCAGCGGCAGCCCGACATATCCCAAGCCCACCACCGCAATCACTGCGCTCATAGGCCGATCACAGGTATTCGTGCACGATGATGGCGCCGATCGCGAGGTTGTAGATGATTGTGGTGATCGCCTGCCAGAGCGGCAGTGCCGGCACCCGATACGTGTCGAGCGGCACGACAATGGTGTCGCCCGGACGCATCTCGATCGACTGCGAGCGCCTGAACCAGCCCGAGCGGTAGCCTGCGACCACATCGCCGTTCGCGCGCACGATGTAGATACGCTTGTGATCCGCGTTCTGAGTCGTACCGCCGCTTTTCGCGATGTACTCATCGCGAGTCAATCCGGCCATGAACACGTGTGAGGTCGGACTCTGCACCTCGCCGAGAATGGTGACTTCCTCCGTCGTCTTCGGCACGATCAGCTTGTCGCCGTCCTTGAGGACCACGTCTTCGGGGCCCCCAACGCGCTCCTTGAGAACGCCCTGCAAGTCGATCACCAGGCGCCCGACTGGTTTCGTGGCGCGTAACTGTGTGAGCAGTTGCTGACCGACGAGCATGCCCTGACCCGCGGCCGCACCCCCGCCACTATTGCCGAAGGCACTGCCGGCGATTGCCCGGAGCGATAGCGCCGCGAGGTCGTCCTGCAGGCGGTTTGCCAGCAAATCGAGTTGGTCCTTTTCACGCTTCTTCAGGTCCTCGCGAATAAATACCGCTCCGTAAGGAAATGCGACGTCGGTGAAACCTCCGGCCCGCACGAGAAGCGAGTGCAGCGTCTCGCCCTGACGAATGGGATACTTTCCCGGAAATCGCACCTCTCCCGCTATCTCGATCGTGCCCGGCTCCATCCACATCGGAATCGGCTTGATGACCAGAGTGTCGTAGGGACGCAGCAGCAAGTCCGCTCCCGCATTGCCTTGCCTGATCGCCCCGAGATCTACACTGACCAGCTCCGTCTTGCGCACGTCACCGTCGACCACAGCGTAGCGCGTCAGCTCGGCCTGTCCGCGAAAGGCGGAATCCGACAAGCTTCCGCCCGCGCGAATCAGGTCGCTCACGTGCATCGTCGGCTCGAGCGGATAACGTCCGGGCGCTTTCACACGCCCGTCGATGTTCACCACCTGCTCCGGCTTCTCGGGATTGGCCTGCAACTCGAGATCGCGAATGATCGGCTCGAGGATGCGGGTGCGGCTCGCCGACAGGTTGAACACGATGATCTCATCGCGCGGTCGCAGCTCGGGGTCGGCGGCCGAGCCAGGCGCCGCCAGCGCGCGCTTGAAATCGGCCGACAACACCTCGATATGCTGCTCGGGCGGTACCTGGCGGCGGATCATCACGTAGTGGACATCGGCCTCCGGCTTTAGCTCATCGAAGCTATGCAGGACGTCCGTGAGGCGCAGGCCCGCATGGTATTCGAACTGCCCCGGCCGATAGACGTAGCCTGAGAGCTTCACTGAATTCTCGAGCGTGGGTCGAATCTCTGGCACCCGGAGCTTGTCGCCGTTGTCGAGCAGCGTGCCACGTCCGGCTGGCGAAATCAGATTGACGTTCTGCATCTGGTACTGGCGTGAGGGCAACAATCGCTCCAGCTGCCCCTGCGTGGCATCGGCATCGGGCGAAAGCCCTCCCGCCATGGCGATCGCCTGCTCCACCGTGTGCTCCGACTTCAGCTCGTAGATGGCGGGACGCCTCACGGAACCGAATATGGATACCGTTTTGCCGACGGGAGGAATGAAGATGACGTCGCCCGGCAGGAGTTGCTGATCGGCGCTCGTATCACCCCGGAGCAGCAGGTCATAGAGATCGAGCGTCGTGACCAATCGACCGTTGCGCTTGAGCTCGATATTGCGCAGTGAGCCGATTTTCTTCACCCCCCCGCTGACGAATAGCGCATTGGTCATGGTCGAGAGTCCGCTCACGGTGTAGGAGCCGGGCTTTTCGGCCTCGCCGAGTACGAAGACACGGATCGAGCGTAGATCACCGATCGTCACGCTGACTCGAGAGCCGATCAGCTGTTTCTCGACTCGTTGCTCGATGACCCCTCGGGCGTTGTCGAAGGTCATGCCGCTGACCATGATGGGTCCGAGCTTGGGGAAATTGATGCGGCCGTCCCGCTCGACGGTCAATTCGTAACTCTTCTGTTCGTTGCTGCCGTACAGCTGGATGTCGAGTGTGTCGCCGGGACCCACGATGTAATCGACGGGGACCTGGATATCGGACACGGGCGCGAATGTGCTCGGCTCGCCCTCGAACAGATCGTAGCCGAAGGGCTTGAGCGCCTCCTCCCCCGCCGGCGAGAGACGCAGCATCGTCAGACGCACGAAGAAATCGCCGAAATCCGGATCCGCATTCAGCCGGCGCGTCGCCTCCGCCGGCGTCATCCCCGCCACGGGAATCGACGGCAGACCCGGCAGCTCGAGCACCCCGAACCGGTTCAACTTGTAGGGATTGTTGATCAGGATGCGCTTGCGGAACTCATCGATCTCCTTCTTCTCATCGTCGGTCTTGGGCTGCTCCGTCGGCAGCGGGCAGCGGGTGAGATCGAACTGGTAGTTGGCAAAGTTGCTGTCAGTCAGCGCATTAGGATTGTTGAGCGTGCCCAACGCGTTGCCGGTCCCGGTGCCGGCCGGGGCGCCGAGTCCGTTCAAGCCGTTCAACGCGGATGGCGCGGTGCTGCCGGCGGTCGATCCACCGGCACTGAGCACGGCCGCCAGGGGGTTTTGGTTGTTGGCCGGCAGAGTGGGAGCGGCCTGACCGTTCTGCGGGTTGCCGAGCGTATTCTGCCCCTGGGTACCGAGCGACGTGCGAGTGCAGATGTCGTCGAGCGACCGCAAATCGATCATCACCGTGTCGTCCGCGCGCAACTCGGGGTCTTCGGAGGATTGCCGCAATACTCGCCCCTCGCGAGTCTTGATCGTCTTCTCGATGATGTCTTTTTGATCGGGCTTGGGCTGAACCGTTTCCGGAGACTTCAGCTTAGAGTCCTTTTTGTCGCTCGTACCCTCCTTGCCGAGCACGCCCTGCAGGAGCGATTGCGGGTCCTCCGAGGACATGCTGTCCTTCAAGGCTTGCAGTGGATCGGTGTTGTTCTGCGCCGAAGCGACAAAACCTAGCGAAATCAGCAGCGCCAAGAGGCCCAGTCGGCTACGTCGCATGCCGAGTCGCGATGAAAAAATGCGCATTGGATCTTACTTGAATCCTCGATTGCAGATATATAGAGCGCCCGCGACGCAGTATCCCTCGTCGGGCGGGCGCTAATGATAGCCTCTGCTGCGCAGAGTTGAAACTCACAACGGCGTCTCGAGCCTCGACTGCGGCGGCCGCGAAGCCCATCAAGACCTCTAGGTGCGCGTGTAGTTCCTCGCTATCCACGCATCGTAGTTTCGCCCCAGTAGCGCTTGCCACCAATCCGCATTCGCCAAATACCATTCGAGGGTCGCGCGCAGTCCGCCGGGTAGATCCTGATTGGGCGAGTAGCCAAGCTCGGTCCGGGCCTTCCGAAAGTCGATCGCATAGCGTCGGTCGTGGCCCGGTCGATCGCGCACATGCTGGATCAGCTGCGTTGCCCCGCCACCCGCGAACAGCGGCGAGTCAGGGTAGCTGGAGCGCATCTCGGGATGCTGCTCAAGATGAGCGTCCACCGAGCTGCAGAGCAAATGCACGAGTTGGATGTTCTGAACCTCGCTTGCGCCACCGATGTTGTACACGGCGCCAGGTATGCCGCGCCGGAGTGCGAGCTCGATCGCCGCGCAATGATCCTTGACGTGCAGCCAATCGCGCACTTGCAACCCGTCTCCGTAAACGGGCACGGGCTTGCCTTTCAGGATGTTGATGAGAGCGAGTGGAACCAGCTTCTCCGGAAACTGGTACGGCCCATAGTTGTTAGAGCAGTTGGTGATCGTCGTCTGCAGTCCATAGGTCTCATGATACGCCCGCACCAGATGATCCGAGGCTGCTTTGCTGGCGGAATACGGAGAATTAGGCGCATACGGCGTCGCCTCGTGGAAGGGCGCACCGTCGGCTGCGAGCGAGCCGTATACCTCGTCGGTCGACACGTGGTGGAAGCGGTGTACCGGCACCAGGCGTTTTTCGAGCCAGAGCTCCTTGGCAACCTTGAGCAGCGCGTGCGTCCCCACGATGTTCGTGCGAATGAAGTCATCCGGTCCGAGGATCGAGCGGTCGACGTGCGACTCCGCGGCGAAGTGCACCAGTGTGTCTATGCACTGTGTCTCGATGAGTTCCCGTACCGTGCGCTCATCGCAGATGTCCGCGCGTACGAAGCCGTAGCGCGGATCGTTCGTGATCCCCTCGAGGCTCGCCGCATTGCCGGCGTAAGTGAGCGCATCAAGCACGATCACTCGGCCCTCGCGCGACTGCTCGAGCCAATGACGCACGAAGTTCGCGCCGATGAATCCCGCACCCCCAGTGATTAGGACGTTACGCGGCTCGTAGCTCATCCAGCATCATCCTCAGGTTGTGGCGCCAATGCATCGCTCGCGCCGCGACAAGTTCGCGCGTCGCCCTGGTATCGAGCACGCTGAAGGCCGGGCGGCGCGCCCGGGTCGGATACTCGGGTGTCGCAATCGGCACGATCGAAACCGCGCGATTCAATAGGCCCCGCTCGAGCGCTTCGTCTTGAATTGCCACCGCAAAGTCGTACCAGCTCGCCACCCCCAGATCGGTCCAGTGATAGATACCCGCAGGCGCGTCGGCCTCGAGCAAGTCGCGGATGGCGTAGGCGATTCCGCTGGTCCAGGTCGGCGTTCCGATCTGATCGCCGACCACCCTCACCTGCTCCCGCTCGCGCATCATCTTCAGCATGGTGAGGACGAAATTCTTTCCGGCGGCGGCGTACACCCACGCGGTCCGCAGCACGATCGCTGCGCATTCACCGTCGCGGGCCCTTTTCTCGCCGGCAAGCTTCGTCGCACCGTAGACGCTCAACGGGTTCGTGGCGTCGTTCGGCAAATACGCGCGGTTCGCCGCGCCGTCGAACACGAAGTCCGTCGACAAATGCAGAAGCCGGGCGCGGGCGCGGGACGCTGCCGCGGCCAGGATGCCGACTGCGGCGTCGTTGATCGCCGCGGCGCGCGCCGGCTCCTCTTCCGCGAGATCGACCGCCGTGTAGGCGGCCCCATTGACGATCCAGTCAGCTTTGGCCTGTGCGAGGACACTATCGAGCGAATCGGCATCGGCGATATCGAGTTCCGCGTGGGTCTTGACGAACACCTCGTGAGGGCCGGACATGACACCGGCAACCGCGCGAGCCACCTGGCCACCGGCGCCGAGCACGAGGACCCTCATTCGAATCTCTCGATGTCGGCAAGACTCTTGCCGCGCTCGTCCTTGGGCGACAGCTCGGGCCTGACGCCCGCCGGCAGCGGCCATTCGATGCCGAGCGAAGACTCGTTCCATGCCAGCGTCCGCTCATCCGCGGGACTGTAGTAGTCGGTACACTTGTAGAGGAAGTCTGCGCTCGACGAGGTGACGAGCATGCCATGCGCAAGTCCCGGCGGTACCCAGAGCATGCGTTGGTTCTCGGCGGAGAGTTCTATACCCCACCAGGCGCCGAAACTTGCGCTACTGCGGCGCAAATCCACCACCACGTCGTAAACGCTTCCGCTGGAAACGCGCACCAGCTTGCCCTGCGGACGCGCGACTTGCAGATGCAGACCGCGCAAGGTCCACTGTCTGGAGCGAGAGTGATTGTCTTGCACGAAAACCGCGTCGATGCCGGCGTCGGCGAACTTCCGAGCCTGCCAGGTCTCCATGAAGAACCCGCGCGCGTCGCCAAATACTTGCGGCTCGACGACGGTTACGCCGCTGATCGGCGTCCCGACGAATTTCATCGAGCGTACCGCGGCGCGGATCGGGCCGTCACGGCTGGCCCCGCTCGCGCACAATTCGCACGAGATATTCGCCGTATCCGCTCTTGGCCAGCGGCTTGGCGAGCTCGAGCAATGCGTCGGCGTCGATGAAACCGAGGCGCCAAGCGATTTCCTCCACACAGGCGACTTTGAGTCCTTGCCGCTCCTCGATGATGCGCACGAAGACCCCGGCGTCGAGCAACGAGTTGTGGGTGCCCGTATCGAGCCAGGCGGTTCCGCGTCCCAGCCTCTCGACGTGCAGCACACCCTCCCGGAGATACGCCCGATTCAAATCGGTGATTTCCAACTCGCCTCGGCCGGATGGCTTCAGTGATCGGGCAAGTACACTCGCACGCGAATCGTAGAAATAGATCCCGGTAACGGCATAATTCGACGGCGGCTTGCTCGGCTTTTCCAGCAAGTCCGTGACGTTTCCTTGCGCATCGAATTCGACGACACCATATCGTTCCGGATCCTGCACGTAATAGCCGAACACGGTGGCACCCTCCACGCGCGCTGATGCCGATTGCAGAAGCTCGGAAAGGTTCGCACCGTAAAAGATGTTGTCACCAAGAATCAACGCGGATGGGGCGCCGCCCAGAAACTCCTCGGCTATGATGAGCGCATACGCAATCCCGTTGGGCTCGGCTTGCACGGCAAAGTCGAACTTGACTCCCCATTGCGCGCCCGTGCCGAGCAGATCGCGGAAAGCCGTCTGATCCCTTGGGGTCGTGATGATCAAGAACTCCGTGATTCCCGCCGACATCAAGGTCGCGAGCGGGTAGTAGATCATCGGTTTGTCGTAGACCGGGAGGAGCTGCTTGCTCTGCGACAGTGTGATCGGGTGCAAGCGAGTGCCGGCGCCACCCGCGAGAATGATTCCCTTGCGTCGTGATTTTGACAATATCTTCGGCCCGGTGATTGGACGCTGCGAAGTATAGGGTATCACCCCAGCCGCCCGTCCATCGATTCTGAGCTCACCGGCCGTAATACCCCAGATACCACTCGACGAATCGCGAGACGCCTTCCTCGATCTGCGTGGTCGGGCGGTATCCGACATCTCGGGCGAGCGCCTCGACGTCGGCGCAAGTGTCCGGCACGTCGCCGGGTTGCAATGGCATGAAGTTCTTTTCTGCCTTGCGCCCCAGACAACGCTCGAGCACTTCGATGTACCGCAGCAAGGGAATCGGGCGCTGATTGCCGATGTTGTAGATCCTATACGGGGCGCTGCTCGCGCTCGGATCCGGCGCGGCGGAGTTCCACGTCCGATCGGGCATCGCAACGTGGTCGAGCGCCGCGATCACGCCCTTGACGATGTCGTCGACGTAGGTGAAATCGCGCTGATGATGGCCGGCGTTGAATACATCGATCGGCTGTCCCGCGAGAATCTTCCGGGTGAACAGGAAGAGCGCCATGTCCGGCCGGCCCCAGGGCCCGTACACGGTGAAGAAGCGCAAGCCGGTCGTCGGCAGGCCATACAATGACGAATAGCTGTGCGCCATCAATTCATTGGCCTTCTTCGTGGCGGCATACAACGTGAGCGGGTGGTCGACGTTCTGCCGCTCGGAAAACGGCATCTGGGTATTCGCGCCGTAGACGGAGCTGGTGGACGCGTACACCAAATGTTCGATTTTCTGCCGCCGGCAGCCTTCGAGTATATGCAGAAAGCCTGTGACGTTGCTCTGTACGTATACATGCGGATTCTCGATGGAATGCCTCACCCCCGCTTGCGCGGCCAAATGCACGATCCGCTGGAATCTTTCGCCGTCGAAGAGCCTCTCCAAGGCCGCTCGATCGGAGATGTCGAGCTTGTCGAACCGAAACCCGCGCTGCTGTTCGAGAATGGCGAGCCGCGCGGATTTGAGCTTTGGATCGTAATCACTACTGTCCGGTTAAGACTCGAAGAGATTCAATTGGTTGGGTGAGTCCAAGTCGTGCGAGCCACTGGTCAGCTCTGCAAGGGCTTGTTGCAGCGGCATTTTCTCGAATAGTGTAACGGAGAGGATCTGTAGAAGCGTATGAAGCGAGGCGTTCAATTTCAGCTCCTTCTTGATGATGGCCACGAGCACGTAGACCGACACGGCGATCCAGACTTGGGTTTTCACCGCGTTCTCGGAAGTCCCGTAGAAACGCTTGATGCGCAAGTGCTGCTTGACCCACTTGAAGAAAAGCTCCACGTGCCAGCGGCTCTTGTACAGCGCGCAGATAGTCAGCGCGGGCAGCAGAGTCTGATTGGTCAAGAACACCAGGTTCTTGTCGGTTTCGGGATCGCGATAGCGGATGCGCCGCAACTGCGCGGGATAGTCTCGCGCGGCATAGAAATTGTTGAACACGATGCGCTGATCGCAGATCAAGCCAGTGCTGCGATCGACCGCGACGGAGTACACGCGCCGTGCGTTCATGTTGCGCTTGGCGCGGGTGACAAAGAAGCTGCCCGCCTGATCGAGAGCGTAGAGACGAGCGAAGTCCAGATACCCGCGATCCATTACGTAGAAGGCACCGGCTTCTGGCAACAGCAGATCGAGCACGTTGACGTCGTGCATTTTGCCGTCGGAGATGTGAATAAAGCTGGGAATTGCACCGCGCAGGTCGAGCAGCGTATGCAGCTTCACTGCCGCTTTGGTAGAGCGAAACGCGGCCCATGGAAACATCGACAAGCACAAGTCGATGGTCGTGGCATCGAGCGCATAAACCGTATGGTCGAGTTCCACGCCGAAACTGTCGTGCGCGTAAAGTTTGCGGGCGCGCGTGATCAGACGTTGTGCGAACTCGGCGTAGATGCGCCAGTCGCGCGCTTCGTTCGCGTCGGCCAGCGTTGCGCGCCGCACCGGCTCGCGAAAGCCCATGTGGTAAAGCTTGCTGGCTTGCGCCGACAGGCAGGTCTCGATGTCGCGCAGACTCTCCCTGTAGGTGAGCTGGGCAAAGGCCATCACGCGAAATTGTTCCGCGCAGGTGAGCACCCGAGTTCGATGATCGCCGCGGTAGCGATGCACGATGCGCTCGAAGGTCGTCCACGGCAGAAAATCCATCAGTTGAGCAAACAGCGTCTTGCCGGCATACATGGGCGATCCTCGGGAAGCGGTTCCCGAAAAGCTCGCCGATACGCTGTTCTGAGTTCAAGTCGACACCACCCAAAAAATGGCGAATACCCATTTACAATCAATATCTTCCGCGCTCAGCGAGCGCGCTCAACCGGACAGTAGTGGATCGTAATAAGTGTTGAGATTGTCGACCCCGACCACCTCATCGCCGCGCGCGAGCAGCATCCGTGCCGTGTGAAAGCCGATGAAACCGGCCGCCCCCGTAACGAGCACCCTCACAGCGTCCGCCACA
>Ga0302324_100002084_pt1 | contig 47204 bp, 46 predicted proteins | sample Palsa_T0_1_FD_201949 | JGI IMG/M metagenome (GOLD analysis project Ga0302324, IMG submission 201949) | Peat permafrost microbial communities from Stordalen Mire near Abisko, Sweden - Palsa_T0_1 | ecosystem: Environmental > Terrestrial > Soil > Palsa > Peat permafrost | place: Sweden: Abisko... | reverse complement strand
AGATTCGGTGAAGACTAGCTCCAGAGTTATTAGTATGTACTTCGGGAGATGTCAAGCGCATTTCCGGAAGGTCATGGGAGATTGGCAGGACGTTATGCCGTCAAAGAATACCGGGCAGGTTGAAAAGGACCGAGACCGCCAGAACAAGCTTCGTAGGTTCGCCTATACGGCTGCCATAGCTTCAATCATTGTGGCGATCCTCTCTGGCATATTGACCCTTCCAGGAATACCAGCGGGGGCGCAAAAGATTGGCGACCTTCATCCATCTTTTCTCCGGGACCTCTCCTTCGGGCTTGTCGTGTTCATTAGCTGCTTTATTCTCTCCGTTTTTCTCATTGCCGTAGTGTTTATGTGGGAGATTCACTACCATCTGGACTCCTTCGGCGACCGGGTAACCGGTCTGGAAGAAAATCTTGATCGCAAAATCGATGGTCGCTACTTAGGCACCGGCTCCGCCGCCCTCACGAGCATCCTCGATCGCGCAAAAGAGGCTCAGGAAGTACGGAACACACTGGTACTGTTCGGCGTTCCCGAACACGACGTAGCCGCCGCTTGCTACACGACGGACCAGACCAGGGAGATTCACAAGTGCATTAAGGAAGTTTTGCTACAAGGAGGGTCCTGGACCGACATCGTTTCCCAGGAGGTCGTCAACTCTTCTTCGCTCAATTGGCTCGGTTTCATAACGGAACTTCGAACGGGACATAAGGATAAAGCCGAAGCCAGCCTGGAGCGCTACAAAATTCGCCGCCTCAAGGAATTGTATCCGGTGATCAATTTCATGCTTTTACGCTACGAAAACGATGATGAGGAAGCTATCTTCGGATGGGGCCATCATTCCGAAGATCCGGGCGGGCGAGTTTTTATGACCAAGAGTCCGCGCCTCATCGCCGTGTTCGACTTCTTCTGGCGCATGCTCGAAAAAGATTCGATGTCATTCATGCCCGACGAGCGCCGACCCATCGCTCCCGCCGACATCACTGGCCTATGGTTTAGCACTGCCTATGCGCCAGTCCAGAACTGGGATGATCCTTCCGGCGGCATACCGTCAGGGGCCGAATTCCTGAATGCCGCCCTAGTGAGTATCGGTATCAGCGATAACAGAAACATCACCCTTAAGGGGATTATCGTCGAGCCGGACGGCAACCAACGGCAGATTGATTCTGTATCGGCCGATCTTGAGGATTGCCAGCTGTGGTTTTCAACTCGGAGTTCTGGAACACTCTTTAACGCTGGTTGGTATCGCTTTATTAGCCCTCCGGCTCCCGATGCGCAGAATCCACAGACTTTCGCGATTCAAGAATTCTACGGACACTTCCTCGACCCAGAGAAAGCCGCGGCGGCAGCTGACTGCAAGGGGGAGCAGCACTACAAAATCCGAAATTTGATGATCTTTGGGAAAAGGATCACGCAGCACTGGCCACCAGGAACGGGCCTGAGACGAGATCCGGGGGATCTTCCTGAAGATCCCAAAGTGCGGGCCGAATTAATAGGGCACTGTAAGGAATGGTGGGATAAGAACGCCCGAGCGCGTTGGAAGGGGCCTTCGATCAAGGCTGATACAGAATCAAGTGAAACGGCGGGGCGCTCTAAAAGCGTACCGCCTGCGCCTTGAAGAGGACTAAGCGACCGGCCCGGAGTTAGATGCCTGTGTTTCGCACCAAGCCGCCCAAAGCGACTAACTTTTGGCTGCCGCAATTGGGTCGCAAGCAGCCTCGGTCATGATCCGCATCGCGACGGCGTCGATGGGCCAGCGTGGTCTTATGCGCAGGATGTCTGGTGGGATGCGGCCGGGCCGTCGGACGAGCGCGTGGGAATTATAGGGTACCCGTTAATCAGTCCGGCAGCCTCGACGGCGATGGGGTTGGCCGGGCGCAGATCCGCCACGACGGCATCCTCGACGCAATTATGGAAGGGGCGGGCCGACGACGGGCGGCCGGGTTAGGAAAATATTCCTATTTTTGCGGGGACGGCGGAGGTTCTGAATCGAGCGCGGGCTGGATGCGCTCCGCTTTGCGCTACCCCATTTTTCTCATGACAGGAAAGACGGGTTTCTTCAGCGGGCCGCCAGAAGCAGTCAAGGGCGCGCGCATTCAGAGCGTTTATCGTTGACCCTTTACGGCGGGTGCGGGCCGCGTACCCTGGTCGGCGAGGAAAATGGGGCGGGAAACAGCCGGGCAACTTCGATGGCGATGGGGTTCGCGGGGAGCAGGGCTGCGGATTCCGGGGGATGTCGATCAGCGTTCCGAACTGATGTCGATCACGATTCCGAAGTGATGCCGATCAGTATTCCGAACTGAAGCCGATCAGTTTTACGGTTGTAGTTCGGAACGGTGATCGGCATGAGATTGGAACGGCGGCGTAGGGCAGCCGTTCGGGTGGCGGTTGGCGCGTTCGGGGGTCTCGACGTAGTGGTGAATAACGCGGGCTACGGCGATGTCGCGCCGTTCGAGCAGTTGAGTGCGGAGAGATTCAAGGCGGTTCTTGACACGAACTTCTATGGTGTCGTCAACGTGACGCGCGCGGCGCTACCGATCATGCGCAAGCAAAAGAGCGGCTGCATCCTTCAGATATCGTCAGTGGGCGGTCGCCTGGCCCTTCCCGGCAGCACTGCGTACCACGCCGCCAAGTGGGCGGTCGGCGGGTTCACCGAGTCCCTGGCCCAGGAAGTGGCCCCTTTCGGGGTTAAGGTGTGTGCGCTCGAACCGGGCGGAATGCGGACGAACTGGGGCGCGCGGGCGCACCAAGACATGCCCGATCTGCTCCCAGATTACGAACCGTCCGTGGGCACGGTCGTCAAGGCGTTGCACTCTCTCTGGGGCCAGGAGAATAGCGATCCGGCCAAGGTGGCTCAGGTTATTCTTCGTCTGGCTGACAGCGATCATCTCCCGGCGCATCTCCTGATCGGCAGTGACGCCGTCCGCTACGCGGGCGAGGCCGAGGCGGCGCGTGCCGCCGATGCGGACCGGTGGCGCGACATCAGCGTCTCGACAGACGTTAACGCAACCGGCGCATCGCCCGATTTGCGATTCTGAGCGGATCTTGGCCGGGCGGGCCGGTTCCCGTGGTTCGGAAGAGCTGGTTTTGCCGGGCGGTTTTTCCTGGGGCGCGGGGGTGGTCAGCCATGTTCTCACGGCGATGGCGTCCCAAAACTCGCAAATGTCAGCAGCAGGCGTTGTCGTCAAGTTGACGTGATGCGGACTTTGGCGAGAGCACAACCACACCATTCTCTGAGTGCCGACTATATGGGAGTTGGGCCAGACTTCGTTGAAATGAGAGCCTGGGGCGGGGTATGATCGCGTCAGGTATATGCCCGAAGATCTGTTGGGAGATACGCGATGAAGGCAGTGGTGCTGCATGAGTATGGCGGTCCCGAGAAGCTGAAATTTGAAGACAAGGTTCCCGACCCGCAGACTAGCGGAGATACGGTATTAATCGCGGCAGCCGCTGCGAGCGTTAATCCGATTGACTGGAAACTGCGTTCAGGGATGCGGCGGAAGGATTCTCCGTTGTCGTTTCCTGCAATTCTGGGCCGTGACGTGAGTGGCGTCGTACGAGCGGTCGGCACACATGTGAAGCACTTCAAGCCCGGCGACCGCGTTCTTGCACTATCCAACGCGACCTATGCCGAGTTGGTGGCAGTGGACGATTCGGACGTGACCCATCTGCCGGATGGCGTGGACCTGGCGGGCGCGGCGGCGATCCCGCTCGTTGCACTCACGGGAGACCAACTTGTGCGCCTTGCGACAAACGTGCAAAAGGGACAAGTTGTTCTGGTCACAGGAGCCCTGGGCAGTGTTGGGCGCGCGGCAGTGCATACGGCGAAAAAGATAGGCGCTCAGGTGATTGCGGGTGTTCGCGGGAAAGAGTTGGATGACGCCGGTTCCCTCGGTGTCTTCGGTGTGCTGGCGATCGATGACGATGAAGCGATTGGGGCCTTCCGCTTGGTGGACGCAATTGCGGACACCGTTGGCGGTGAGGTTGCCGCGAAGCTGATCGCGAAGGTAAAGCAGAACGGCTCCTTTGGGTACACCGCTGTATTGCCGGAAAGCGCGGCGGCGCAAAATCCGGCGATCAAGATTAAGCGTGTGCTGGCGCGGCCTGATCCATCCAAGGTGCGCGAGTTTGCCGATGACGTGCGCGATGGCAAGTTCGTTCTGCCGATTGGTCGCCGAATGAAGTTGTGTGATGCGGCTGAAGCACATGTGCTAGGCGAGAAAGGTGGCATTGGAAAGATCCTCCTGCTGGCGCCGGATTCACAACCCTGATTTCTTCGCGGCGACCGCAGTGGACGCATTACGCGCCATCCCGAGATAGCTGTCAGCGTCAATTTCTCGGGCCTCTGTCGGTCCCGGCGGTGGGCAATCTTAGCGCCCGTTAGGAACTTCCAGCCATGTTGCCAGAGTAGGCGAACCAGGGGGCACCCAATTGAATCGCACGTAGCGCCCGAGCCGCAGGCAAGGAATCGGATTTCGGCAGCGGCCTCGCGTCTTCTCGTCGGCCCAGGAGTCGGGCACCTTGAGCCCCGGTTGTGCGAGCCCCGCCTGCACGACTGGAGCGAATTCAGCGAAACATAAAACGGGCGAGCACAGAGAAACGGACAAGCGGGCAAGTTCCTCGGGCGTGAGGATGTCGTCGGCTTGCACCAGACTTGTAGATGCTTCGGGCCAGGCGGCGCTGGCCCCCGTGTGTTTCGGCTGTTCGAAATTCCCCGTCATGCGATTCCCTTTCCTGCGCTGGAGGCCGCCACAACGGAACCTCGACGCGGGCGATCAACAGACGGCGCGGCGCGGGGTCATCGGGATTCGCGGGGACCCGGAACGCAACAAAATCTGCCCCGAGGCAATCTTGTCTGCCGTTATGGGCGGAAGACCGATTGACCCAGCAGAAGCGGCGCGGCGGATGTACGCCTCGCGACAGTTTGCGGCCCGGATGGCGGAACGTCGGGGAGAGCGATGAGCGGCGGAAGTGGCGCGTCGCACCGCGCGGGTTGCTGGCGTTCGGGTGACCTCCCAAAACTCGCAAATATCAGCAAGGCGGTTACACAGCCTGATGCCAGAACACTCTGGTAGATTGGAGAGGCGGTTGGCGATCTGCGAAATGAGTAAAGCAGCGATAGCGGTCCGAGCGCAGAAGTCGATTATAATCAGTCTCGTCGGGGTTCAACGCGAAAGGAGGAGAGATGGAGCCGGTCAATTCGTACTGGGGCATGCTCCAAGTACTTGAGGATGGCTTCCGAACGCGCTACAAGCGCGGTGACGCAAACATCACCGGCGTCCTGTTTGCGCGTCCAGCCAGTTCCTTCGCTCAAAAGGAGATCCTGCCCCACATCGACTACTGGCACCACCGGTCGGATTACTACACGGACTTCTTTTGTCCTGGCTACCTTCGTGACGATTCAGGGCAGAGTGGCCCCATTGTCGCAACCGTCGGCGGCGGCAAGTGGTGTTTTAGCAATCAGGGGCTTGTTACATTCCTGGAGCAGCTTGAACCGCACACCTCATGGAGGTATCGCGGCGGCTGTGAGCTTGTCATCACGAATGCGCGATATGACAAGGCAACCAAACATGCTTCGCTCGATCTGTCGTCGGCAATCGTCGTCGATCTGGAGCTTGCGCAGAAGGACAACGCCGTGCGCGACGTGACGGATTTATGTGAAGCGATATTTGAGTTTGCGAAGAATCTCAACGAGGCCACCGATGACCCGTGCTGGGACTTCTCCGACCGGTTGGGCCTTAGGGTAGTAAAGGGGTCGCTAAAGGAGTTTCTCCTGAAATACTTGCCATCCTGGCTGAAACCTGAGGTCCGAAAGGCTCTGCACTTCGTCGCCGCGGACCTTCAGAAAAAAGCGTGACCCGCTCTCCGGGCCGCTTGGGTGGGAAGTCGGCCACGCGTCGAAGTGTTTGCGACGGGCGGCGGGACGGGACTACACGCGACCGGTTGCCCCGCTTCGCGGCGTTTGGCGACGCACCTTTTCAATCTCAAGCCGGCCTTGGTGAGACCGGGCGGGTCGATTTCCGGTGCTTGGGAAGATTCGGCCTCGCCGGACGCGTGTCCTGGGGCGCGGGGGCGGTAAGCCATGTTGCCACGGCCAGCCAATCGCACGTAGCGCCCGAGCCGCAGGCAGCGATTCGGCCCGGTTGCGCGACGAGCAGCAAGCGCAGAAAGGAACCTAATAAATCGCGGCAGCGCCCATGCGGGCCGTTGGTCGAGGTTTGTCCGTTTGTTGGAAATGCCGTGGAGCGGCCATGCGGCGGTTCCCAAATATGGTTAGAATGAACCTTCAAGATGCTGGGCCGACTACTACGGTTTCCAATGGTCGCTGTGCGCTTCCTTTTTGTTTGGCTGGAGGACCGGGCTAGATCCCCGTGGTACGGAGCCGTAATCACGGCGATGACGGTGGTGCTCGGCACCTTGGTATCCTATTGGGCTCGGCCGAACACGTCAGGTCTTATCCCTTTTGGGTGGCCGCTTTGGCCATTGGCGATCAACTGGCCTGCTTTCCTCTCTTGGTTGTTCCTGGTGCTTTGGCTTGTTCTGTTCTATACACGGCAAGCGGCGGAGAGCAAGTCTGTCCAAGGATTGCGGAAAAGCGCGTTAGATCTCAAGCAGGCCGTAGACGAAGTTCGCGTAGGGGTTTTCACCCTGCCGCCCGAGTCATTTCTGGGCGGATTTTCGCGACAAATAGCTAATATCCACACTAAGTTGTTGTCTGGTGCTCCGCGACAGACGGTCCTTAACAACGAGAAGCTCGCGGATGTTATATGTACCCTTCTTATAATGGTGGCTGGTCTTGCACAGGGCTACGACGACGATCGTCCAGCGCAGTATGCGGCGAATGTAATGGTCTTTGTTCCGGCTAGAATGAGCGATCCATACTTCGACGAACGGAGATTCCACAAACTGGATATCCGCCGTTTTTTGACAAAAGAGTATTGCTTAGATTTTCTCGAAGGCATCCTTTTCTTGCCTGAAGGGCTTTCAGTTGTCGTGCGTCCGGGAATTCAGGGCGAGACGTTGGGGAAGGGGCGTGAACCCTTAATCTTCGGAATTCCGAAGCTCTATAGGGAGGAAAAGAGGGATGGTCGCAAGTGGGCTGTTCTACCGGGTGCTCCGCTGGCGTTCGCAAAATGGAACGACACAGTCAGGAAATCGGACGCGCCAGAACTGCGGGATGCGGTACAGGGAATGGACGACATTGAGAAATTCGGAGAACATGTTGCGAAGGGAATCGGTCAGGATAAATTTTGTATTCATTCAGAGGTCGTGGACGCGATAAATGAATACCATAAGAGCGAGCGCGGTCAAACAGTGAGAAGCTTCCAAGCCTTTCCGCTCGTCCGTGTAGACGGAACGCGAACTGCGTTCGGCGTTCTAAACATAGATTGTGACCAACCGGTGTTCTTGGGAGAGACTTCATCCGTCATCGACTCTCGGAAGCGCCAGCAAACGTTCGCGGCTGTGATCACCCCCATCGTCTTTGAGATTGCGAATGCAGTAAGCCTCTGGTGGGAGCTTGTCAAAAAGGACTATGGTGCTTAGAGAGAACTAAACGTGTTTCCAAAGTGCTCGTTGAGATGGAGGACTAGAGGCTTATGCCGGATTCGGCACCCACAAGCATTCTTCCAGGGGTAATCACCGCCATCGTTGGTTTAGCAGGAACACTCGCGACGCTTGCATTTAGTTGGATCAAGGAACGCGACGAGGCGACAAAGCGAGTCAAGCGAATAGAGGAGGCCAGTAAGCGCCTAGCCTTTTGGGACCAATGGTGGAAAATACAGCAAACAATCGGTGAGGTGGATGAGCTTAGCCGCTCTAAAGAACTCGTCAGAACGCAAATCATATTAGTCACTGCTGACTTGACGACCATACCTCAACCAGCACCTGGAACGGAAGTCTCGCGGCAAAGCGTCGCATTTTCTCGAATGATACTGTTCCTTTACAAGCCGCGAAACGCAGTCGCGTACCTGCCTCGTGTATTCTTTTGGGTTGTGGCTTCCCTTTTTATCTATGGAATCGGCTGGTTCGTTGAAATATGGCTTTTCAAGGTTCGCCTTAGCGGTATTGCTGTCAATGATCGTGCAATTATAATTTCTAACGTAACGGCGTTCCTGAAATTTTCAGGGGTGTTTGGCGGCTTGCTAACGCTTCTGTGGTTTGCTACGCGAGCAGTCGAGAGAGTCTTTGTCAGCCCAGTAAGAATGTCAGGCCATTGGATCAAAGCCGATTGAAAGACCGTTTTGCCTCGCACAAACCGTGAGTTGTACAACGCATCTGGATCGGTGACGACCGTCACGCGGAAGATAGTGCGGCGAGAATAAATCCGGGCTAAAGCTTGTGTCGGCGATCTTGCCACATTTTCCGTCTAATTTCTTCAGATGTTCTCTTGGCGTCGGCAATCGCATCTTCGGCTGTGGGTACGGGAATTTTCTCCCAACCAGGGAGCTTTTCAAGATCATTGTCATCCCGTCCGCTCCCAGAGGTTTTGTTCTGGTTCGACATGTCCTGCATCGCTCCGACAAGAGGGTTCACAACGGGACACTCTACTGCCTTAGAGGCGGGCATGTCAACGGGTGCGGCATCGGCAGGTACGGCTTCGGCTGCTGGTTCGGTAGGTGCCACGTCGGCGGGTGCAACCCCGGCAGGGACGGCCTCGGCTGCGGCGGCGGGTTTGTCGAGCTCTTCAGGTGGTGGCGGGGGTGCTGCGGCAGGTACGGCGGCGGGAAGTGTGGCTTCGGCTGCTGGGGGTTCGTCGCTCATAGGCATCTCGCCTTCGTTTACCAGTTTAGAACAAAAGTACGAGGGAGCGGCGAGCGCCGCACTGCCGAAGAGCGCTGGCCTGGAGATCGGGCCGACACGGCGTTCCTCGACTGGGGAGCGGAAGGCGGGCGACGTGGGGCCGACGACGGGCGACTGGTTAGGAAAATATTCCTATCATTGGATGGGCGGAAATTTCAGGATCGGGCGGGGCGCCGCCTACGCTTTCTTGGCTGGCGGCGCCCAGGTTTTCACCTTTCGGGACGGACGCTGGCATTTCGCCAATACGGTCGAGTGCTACCGATTGTGGAGCGATGCCATCCCGAACGAGTCGGCGGCGCAACGCCTTTTCGCCGTCGCTTTGGATCTTTCCGAGGACCGGCGGGGCGCGCTTTTCGTGGTGCTGGACGATCCCGCCCTGGTGCATCAATTGATCTCGGACGAGGACTTGCTGCGTGCCGATCCATCGCAGGACGGTGACGAGAGTCTCGTAAAACGGCGGTTTCATTACCTCTTGCGCGATCAGGACGCGTTGAGGCTGTCGCCCTCGGTCCTGGAGTCCGTGGCGAGAATCGATGGGGCGATCGTTCTCGACCAGGACGCTCATCTGCTTTCCTTCGGGGCCATCCTGCAAAACTCGATTGCCGGAGCATCCATCCCCGGCGAGGGAAGCCGGACCGCCGCGGCGGTGGCGGCATCGCATTTCGGCGCGGTGCTCAAGGTCAGCGAAGACGGGATGGTTTCATATTTCCGTGGCGGGCAGTGTTTGTGGGAACTCTAGTGTCGTGCGGACCATCGTTGAGAATCCCGAAGGATAGCCATCTGCGGCCGGCCGCGCACGAGCGGCTGTCGCGCGGTCTGGCAGGAGACATCATGATTAGACGGAACCTCACCACAGTTGCGTTCAGCATATTGGTATCCGCATACGCTGCCGTCGCGCAACCCTCGTTGCCCTCGGCATTTAAAGCGCAGACAGTCGCAAGCCCGGCGGGCGCGGATATATTTGTCCGCTCCGGTGGTTCCGGACCTGTCGTCGTCCTTCTCCATGGTTACGCTGAAACCAGCGACTCCTGGAAGCCGCTCGCTACCGAGCTCGTTAAGACCTACACCGTCGTCGTGCCGGACCTGCGTGGGATCGGTCGCTCGTCTCGTCCGGCTGGAGGATACGACAAGAAAACGCAGGCCGCGGACATCAGAGCTGTTGTCACGGCGCTCGGCTATGATCGGGCATCCGTGGTTTCGCACGATATCGGCATTATGGTCGCCTACGCCTATGCGGCGCGCTACCCTGACAAGGTCGAACGGCTCGTCGTCATGGATGCACCTATCCCCGGCATAGCGCCGTGGGATGACATCGTGCGAAATCCGGCGTTGTGGCATTTCTCCTTCCATGGTCCCGACGCTGAGCGCCTGGTGCAGGGGCGCGAGCGAATTTACCTGGACCGAATCTGGAATGCCTTCTCGGGCGATCCCGGTAAGCCCGATGAGGCCACACGCGCCTACTACGCGGCTCAGTATGCTCTGCCGGGCGCGATGAGCGCCGGTTTCGCACAGTTCACCGCCTTCTCGCAGGACGTGGAGGACAACAAAGTCTTTCAGCGAACCAAGTTGACGATGCCTGTACTTGCCGTCGGCGGCGAGAAATCTTTCGGCGCGACAGAGGCCGCCGTCATGCGCAACGTCGCGATCAACGTGCGCGAAGCAGTGGTCCCCGGCGCCGGCCACTGGCTGATGGAGGAGAGCCCCGCCTTCACCATTGCCCTGGTCCAGGATTTTCTTAAGGATCGGCTGCCGGCGACACCGCAGCCCGTCCGTTCGGGCGACGAGCGGCGCGTTCCACCGCCCGAATTCAAGTTCCCCGATGGTCCTGGGGGCGGCACAGGCACTTCGGGAGTCTCCGGTATTCAAACCGTTGTGATGAAGGGCGACCCGGAGCACGCCGGTCTCTACACCATCATGTTGCGGATTCCGGCGAACACGCGCATTGCCGCCCACGTCCATCAGGATGATCGCGTCGCGACGGTTGTCTCGGGGATCTGGTACATAGGTTACGGCGACTCGTTCAACAAGGCCGAACTGAAGGCGCTACCGCCCGGAAGCTTTTATACCGAACCAGCCAATCGCACGCACTTCGCGGAGACGCGCGATGAACCTGTCGTCGTCCAGATCACCGGCGTTGGACCATCGTCGACCAGTTATGTCGATCCCGCTTCGGACCCTCGTTTTTGAGTGCCCAGGTGGTTAAATTGCATAGGAAGCAGAATGGAGGGTTTTCATGTCAAAAGTCTGGTTGGTGACCGGCAGCGCAAGTGGATTGGGCCGCAACATCGCTGAAGCTGTGCTCGCATCGGGTGATCGACTCGTCGCCACGGCCCGCGACCCTCACCGGCTCGAAGATCTTGTGAAAAAGTACGGCGATCAGGTCCGCACCGCTGCCCTCGACGTGGCCGATGAAGATGCGGCCCGTGCGGCCGTACGGGTGGCGGTTGGCGCGTTCGGGCGTCTCGATGTCGTGGTGAATAACGCGGGCTACGGCGATGTCGCGCCATTCGAGCAGTTGGGCTCGGAGAGATTCAAAGCCGTGGTTGACACGAACTTCTATGGTGTCGTCAACGTGACCCGCGCTGCGCTACCAATCATGCGCAAGCAAAAGAGTGGCTGCATCCTTCAGATATCGTCAGTGGGCGGTCGCCTGGCCCTGCCCGGCAGCACGGCGTACCATGCCGCCAAGTGGGCGGTCGGCGGCTTCACCGAGTCCCTGGCCCAGGAAGTGGCCCCTTTCGGGGTTAAGGTGTGTGCGCTTGAACCGGGCGGAATGCGTACAAACTGGGGCGCGCGTGCGCACCAAGACATGCCCGATCTGCTCCCGGATTACGAACCGTCCGTGGGCGCGGTCGTCAAGGCGTTGCACTCTCTCTGGGGCCAAGAGAATAGCGATCCGGCCAAGGTGGCTCAGGTTATTCTTCGTCTGGCTGACAGCGATCATCTCCCGGCACATCTCCTGATCGGCAGCGACGCTGTCCGCTACGCGGGCGAAGCCGAGGCGGCGCGGACAGCCGACGCGGAGCGCTGGCGAGAGATGAGCGTCTCGACAGACGTTAACGCAACCGGGGACTTGCCCGCGTTGCGATTCTGAGCGGATCTTGGCCGGGCGGGGCGGTTTTCGGCAGTTCGGAAGAGCCGGGGTTGCGAGGCGCGGGGGTGGTCGGCCCCATCGGAATCTCCGCCGCCAAGAAACCACCCGAAAGGGCGCGCGGGCGTTCGGGTGGCCCGGTCGTCTGGGATGGTCTCCTGAAACTGGCAAATGTCACCAACGTGCGTTTCCCGTCAACTTGACCGTTCCGATTTCCAGGCTGGAGCCTCCGAAGTCACCGCAGTCGTTGATGTAGAAATTCGCTTGTCCGCCCGTTGGCGAGCGCTGCCGCCGCGGCATTATAGTGCGTCCCGTTATGGCGAGCGAAGGCGTGATGCTGACCGGGATAGCTGTAGACTGTCGCGTTTGGTTTGCTGGCAAGTGCCGCCTTGATGTCAGCTTGTGCAGCCTTGGAAATGAACTCGTCCTCTTCTGCCAGATGCATCAGCAGCGGCGCATTAAGGCCGTCGATCTCGCCGAGATACTTCTCGGTGTCACCACCGTGATAGGCGACTGCAGCGTCAGCGCCGTAGCGCACGGTCGTCAAGAAGGTCATCAACCCGCCGAGGCAATAGCCGAGGATGGCAACCTTGCCAGTGCAATCGGCCAGTTTAGCAGCAGCGTCAATGGTGTCCTTAACGTCCCTGGCGCCCGCGTCACGGTCATAGGCCTGATACAGGCGAAGGCCATGCTGCCAGTCAGCCTCGGAGGTGACGTTAAGGTCAACGCCCGGCTCCTGGCGCCAGAATAAATCGGGCGCGACCGCGATAAAGCCCTGCTCGGCCAGTTCGTCACAGGTCTTGCGAATATCGGCGTTGACCCCGAACAGCTCCTGCAGAACAACGACGGCGGGAGCGGGCAAAGCCTTCGGCCGTGCGATATACGCGTCAAACGCGCCATCCCGCCCTGGTATGGTGATGTGAGTTTTCATAGGTGTTCTCCTCGGACGATGTACATTTGGGCCTCGCCGATCTCGTCAGGATCGGGAGAGGCCCTACTCTCGGACGAGCCAAGTTCCGCATGGAGTCTACGAGATGGGCTGACGAAGCCCTGGATCGAGACGGCAGGCTAACGGGTGACCGGCGCAGAGGTGGCAGCCTCCTCAATGAGCTTGGCTGTCTCCTTCGGGTGAGACATGTATGCCACATGGCTGGAATTAACTTCGACCGTCTTGGCATTGGCGCGCTTCGCCATCATGCGCTCCTGGTCCGGATTGATCGACCGGTCTACGGTGGCCACCATGTACCAGGTGGGCTTGGTCTTCCATGCTGGACTCGTGACCTTGTGGGTGAACGAGTCGGTGGAGATCGGCACCTGCGACACAGCCATGAACGCCGCCTTATCCTTCGGAACGTCCGCTGCAAAGTCAGCCTCGAAATGCTCCTGCTCTATCCACCAGTTGCCGTTGCTGTCCGGCTTGAACGCCTTGGAGGCTTGCGGTAAGCCTTGCTCGATCGTGGCGCAGCTTTCCCCAATGTCCAGCGCGAATGCGGCAATATAGACAAGTGCCGCAACGTTTGGATGATTGCCGGCCTCAGTGATGACGGACCCGCCATAACTGTGGCCAACCAGAACCACTGGCCCGTCCATGGCGTCGATGGCCGCCTTCGTGTACTTTTGGTCCTCGGCGTAGGAGGTCTCGGGGTGCTGCACCACCGACACCTTGTACCCATCATCCTTGAGGATGTTAGCGACGGCTTCCCAGCCCGAGCCGTCGGCGAATGCACCATGCACCAAGACCACGTTCTTAATATGCTCTTTCATGACTATTCTCCTTTTTAGTTAAGATCCACTCGGACCGTTTGATCTTCGATGTCGAACGCCTTCGCACCAAACCGCTCCACCCTGTGCGCAGAACGTGCTTTTCACTTTGACAGCCAAGACTTAATGGGTACTAGTACTTGACGTGTGCGGAGGTGGCAGCCTCTTCAATGAGCTTGGCTGTCTCCTTCGGGTGAGACATGTATGCCACATGACTGGCATTCACTGCGACCGTCTTGGCATTGGCGCGCTTCGCCATCATGCGCTCCTGGTCCGGATTGATCGACCGGTCTGCGGTGGCGACCATGTACCAGGTGGGCTTGGTCTTCCAGGCGGGCGACGTGACCTTGTGGGTGAAGGAATCGGTGGAGATCGGCACCTGCGATATAGCCATGTAGTGGGACTCGGCCGGGGGAATATCCGCCGCGAAGTCGGCCGCGAAATGGTCCCGTTCTATCCACCAGTTGCCGTTGCTGTCCGGCTTGAATGCCTTGGAGGCTTGCGGCAGGGCCTGTTCGATCGACGCACAGCTGTCACCTTCATCGAGCGCAAAGGCGGCGATGTACACCAGTGCCGCAACGTTTGGATCGTTGCCGGCTTCGCTGATGATGGACCCGCCATAGCTGTGTCCGACCAGAACGACCGGCCCGCCCATAGCGTCGATTGCGGCCTTCGTGTACTTTTGGTCTTCGGCGTAGGAGGTCTCGGGGGGCTGCGCTACCGACACCGTGTAGCCATCCTTCTCGAGGATCTTGGCGACGGCTTCCCAGCCGGAGCCGTCGGCGAATGCACCATGCACCAAGACAACGTTCTTGATGCCGGTTGGCGACGCCGCAGCGGCAACTCCAACAGTCCCCTCCAGCAGCAGGCTCGCGCCCATTAGCGTAGCAGCGAGCGTTACAAGTCCGTAAAGTTTCTTCATGACTATTCTCCTCTCCAGTTTTAATGAATCATCCAACGGTTGAATGTCTTGCTGTTGTCGTCGGCTTTTCAGCCAGATGTCCGCCCAAATCATCGCAACCGACTGAACAGCTACCAAGGTTCGGCAGTCCTGAGCCTCGCCCTCACAGCGAGACCAGGATGCCCGATTGAAACGCCGTATGCGGCGGCCAATCGGGCGGCGGAGGCAAACGTTGCCGCCTCTGATTTGCCCCAAGACCACTATGAACGATTGCGCCGCGGAACCGAATCCCTAAATGGTCGCGCTCATCGCTGCCACGTGAGACAGGGGCAAACGTTATACTTTTGGGGTATGAACGCCCTTGGCTTGATGCTAAGTGGCGAATGCAGCATGCGGCTGACGGAATTACGTGTGGCTCCCGCGAATTCGCGGCTCGTTCAGGCAGAGCCCAGCCGGGTCGCCGAGCTACCTAGGATTGTCAGTCGGGAGAACAATAACGCGTCTGCCGAAGATGTGTGCGTCGAGTGAATAGGCGCCCGGCCCTAGCAGGACCAGGGCGGTCGCAACGGGGATGGTGAGGATCAACACGGTCGCGTCGAAACCCGTCGCGGTCAAGGCAAAACCGATCTCGGCGGCGCAAGACAGCAGGCACGCTTGCGGCGTCGCGACACCCACGCATAACGCGGCGGCGACCGATAGGAGCACCGGTGTCGTCCAGGACAAAGACAAAATCGGCCCGAAGCGGAACGCGTGGAGCAATAGCACGCTCACCAGGCAGAACCTGAGAACGATGAGGCCGATACCGGGCCGACCGGACGGAAACATCGAGAACAGCCGTCCCACGCCTAAGCCTACACTAGAAGCGCCGCGCGCTAAAGCCCGGAATCGGGTATCCGAACGTTCCCCTTTTGGGGGACTTGTTCCTAGGCTACGAGGGGTATCATGGGAGGGCACGCCTATGGGTTCGCTTCGCGACAACCTTCGAAGCTGCGTGATGCTGACTGCGGGCGCCTGCGCACTGGCATTGCCGATCAGGGGGCTCGATCCGAAGAAGACCATTAGCCAGTTCACGCACACATCGTGGTCTGCGAAGGACGGGATTCCAGGACCTGTGCGGGCTATCGCGCAAACGCCCGACGGCTATCTGTGGCTTGGAACGCGTGCCGGCCTGTACCGATTTGACGGCCTGCGCTTCATTTCGTGGGAGGCGGCGCGCGGCGGAGATCCGCTGCCCCAGTCGTCGATCATGTCGCTATTCACAGCTCGGGACGGCAGCCTCTGGATGGGATTTGGCGCGGGTGTGGTTGCCCGTTTGCGCGACGGAGTGCTCAGGACCTATTCGGCTGCCGACGGTTCGCTAAGGACGATACAGTCCTTCGCCGAAGATGGCAGCCGGAGCATTTGGGCAGGCGGCGAAAACGGCCTTAGCCGCTTTGAAAATGGAAGGTGGCATAGGGTTGGCGCCGAACTCGGGTATCGTGCCGCGGGAGCGCAACAATTACTCGTGGACCGCCGCGGCACGCTCTGGGTGGCAACCACCGGAACGGACTTCGGCTTGAGCGGCGACAGCGTCAGGGTCAATACCATACTGACACTGGCCCCCAATGGCAAGCAGTTCCAGGCGACCGGTCAACCAGTCGCATATGTTTCGCAGTTGGCGGAAGCTCCCGATAGCCAAATCCGGATGTTTCAATTTGGGGAACATGCCGTCAGCCCCGTGCTCGGCCGCGCGGAACCAAACGCTTCCAGCGCAGTAAAAGGGGAGCCCATCTGCGGGATCTTCGATGGCGAATCCAGCCTCTGGATTGGGCTATTCCGCGGCGGCATTCGCCGTGCGCCGGACTTCAAGCACTTGGAGCGCGCGATTGATCGCTTCGAAAGCGCGGACGGACTTTCGAGCGATAGCGTTCGTGCGGCGTTTCGGGACCGCGAAGGCAACCTCTGGTTCGGTACGAACAGGGGGCTTGATCGTTTTCGCGAGAATAAGGCAACGGCCTTCTCCGCCAAAGAAGGACTGGCGCAGAACCCTCAGTTGGCTCTGACCTCGACGCCGGATGGAACCGTATGGGTCATGACTTTCGCAGGCGATCTGGTGCAGCACTTCGTACGTGGGCGGATTGTCAGCCAGAGGCTTCCGCCCTATTCCGGATCGGCCTCGACAGGGGTTCTGAGCCTCTACTCGGACAAGGACCGCGTATGGCTGGGAGGCGGTTTCGGTCTGGCGGAGGGCATCGGCGGGAAGTTTTCGTTTGTAAGCGTGCCCGGCAAGCCGGAGAAGTCGGGGGTCGAGAATATCGGCTCGGATTCTTCGGGCAACCTTTGGATTGTGGTTTTGGAAGGCGACAAGTCCCATGTGAGGCGGCTTCGGAACGGCGTGTGGACGGATTTCCGCAATAGCCCGGAACTCCCTAATTACCGGTGCGGCGCTCTGTTCGGCGATGCGGCCGGACGAGTCTGGCTGGGCTTCGACGGGGAGGTTGCGGTCTATGAGAACGACCGGTTCCACCGGTATTCCGCTGCCGACGGATTGCCCCGTGGCAGGGTACGGTCGATTTCGAGCGACCATAGGGGTCGCGTTTGGGTTGGTTCAGAAGGCGGGTTGAGCCGCTTCGATAGCCGCAGTTTCGCGACCCTTACCAAAGAAAATGGGCTCCCCGGAGCTTCGGTTTCGGGGATTGTGGAGGACGACGACGGCTTCTTTTGGATCGCAGGCGCGCTGGGGATCGTTCGTGCCAGCCCGCAAGAAGTCGAGAAAGCGCTCAAGTCTCCTACGTATCGAATGCAAACGTTGTTTATCGACACTACGGACGGTCTACCTGGGTTACCGAATCCAGCATCGGTTCCAGCGGCAATCAAGACCCCCGACGGCAAGCTATGGTTTGCCACGACCGACGGCATCGCGGTTATCGATCCACACCGGCTGCCGATGAACGCGGTGCCGCCTCCCATCCTGATCCAAACCGTAACGGCGGACAATCGACCATTTGCAATTTCGCCTGAGTTGCACTTTCGGCCGAAGGTTCGAAACGTTGAAATCGGGTTCGCGGCTCTGAGTCTCTCGATACCCGAACGCGTCCAGTTTCGTTACAAGCTCGAAGGCTACGATACGGACTGGCACGGGCCCGTGGGGACGCGCCTGGCCAACTACACCAATTTGCCGGCGCGGCGGTATCGATTTCGGGTTATCGGCTGCAATGACGATGGCGTTTGGAACCAGGACGGCGCCACCCTGGATTTCGACATTGCGCCAATGTTCTATCAGACCAACTGGTTTCTGCTGCTGTGCGGCGCGATAGCAAGCATCCTGGCGTGGATTGTCTATCGCTGGCGTCTGCGCCTGGTCGTTGCCCGCCTGGATCTGCGGTACGCCGAGCGGCTCTCGGAGCGTGAGCGCATCGCGCGAGAATTGCACGACACTCTTCTGCAAGCCATTCAGGGCTTGATGCTGCGCTTTCAGGCGGCAGCCAAGGGGATACCGGAACACGAGCCGACGCGGCGGATGTTGGAGGAAGCTCTGGACCGCGCCGACGAGGTCATGGCCGAGGGACGGGACCGCGTGCGAGGCCTGCGCGACTCCCGCGCGGGAGGCAGCGATCTGGCGCAGGCTTTTTCCAATATTGCCCGTGAATTCGTCGACGCGTCGCATACCGCATGCCGCGTCCTTGCGGAAGGCGAAGTGCGAAGCCTGCGCCCCCTGGTTCGGGACGAAGTGTACCGGATCGGTTGCGAGGCCCTCACCAATGCCTTTCTGCACGCAGACAGCCGGGAGATCGAGGTGGAGATTTGCTACTCTGCAAAAGAGTTGCGCATCCGGATTCACGATGACGGCCGGGGAATCGACGCCGGCGTGCTGGCGTCGGGCGGCAAGTCCTCTCACTGGGGCTTACGCGGCATGCGGGAGCGGACGAGCAGAATTCGGGGCCATCTCGACATTCGCAGCCGGGTCAACGGCGGCACGGATGTGGAGTTGACTGTCCCTGGCGCGGTCGCCTACGTGGGCAGCTCGGGCAAAGCGAAGTCCGCAAGCGCCAGTGTGGCAATAGGAGGGGATGAGAGATGATGTCGAATGATCAGAAGCGCATCACGGTCCTCACCGTGGACGATCATCCGTTGCTGCGCGAGGGCGTGGCCGCAGTACTCGCATACGAGGGCGACATCGTCGTGGTCGCCGAGGCGGCCAATGGGCGCGAAGCAGTCGAGAGCTACCGCACGCACCGCCCGGATGTGACGCTGATGGATCTGCAGATGCCCAAGATGAAAGGTATTGAGGCCATCGTGGCGATTCGTCACGAGTTTGCCGATGCTCGTATTCTTGTGGTGACCACATACGATGGCGACGTGCAGGCATTACGCGCGATAAAGGCCGGCGCTTGCGGGTATCTGCTCAAGAATATGCTGCGGAAGGAACTGCCGGATGCGATTCGGTCGGCGCATGCCGGACGGCTGCGCATTCCCGGCGAGATCGCCATGGCAATGGCCGAGCATTCGGCCGACGATCCGCTTACGGAGCGCGAAGTGGAGGTGTTGCGTTGCGTCGCGGGGGGCAACCCAAATAAGCAGGTTGCCGCGCAACTTTCGATCATGGAGGAAACCGTTAAGGCTCACATGAGCAGAATTCTATCCAAGCTGGGCGCCAATGATCGCACGCATGCCGTGGTGATCGGGGTCAAGCGCGGTATTATCGACGTCTGAAGTCGGGGATAGCAACAAACACTGGCATCAACGGCGGCCCTAGCACTGCATCCATGCCAGGTCAGGCGTAAACGGCATCTCCTCATTTTTCGAACCTCGCCGCTGCCTTCGCTTTGCCCCGATTCGCGGAGGCGTGTGGATCGTCTCCTTCCTCAATTGATCTCGGTGAGGCTAAGAGAGCCAGGTTCCGTCGTTTCGGAAGAGATGGGCTTGGCAGACGGGCGCATTGTACGGGGGGCGGTCGGCCATGCTCCCGCGGCGATGGCCCCTCAAAACTCGCAAATGTCAGCAGCGGGCGTTACCGTCAAGTTGACGTGATGCGGGCTCATAGGAGTAATGCTTGGCGAGCACAACCACACCATTCTCCGAGTGCCGACTATACGGGAGTTGGGCACTTCGTTGAAATGAAAGCCTGGGGCGGGGTATGATCGCGTCAGATATATGGCCGACGATCTGTGGGTGGGAGATACGCGATGAAGGCAGTGGTGCTGCATGAGTATGGCGGTCCCGAGAAGCTGAAATTTGAAGACAACGTTCCCGACCCGCAGATGAGCGGAAATACGGTATTAATCGCGGCGGCCGCTGCGAGCGTTAGTCCGATTGACTGGAAACTGCGTTCAGGCATGCGGCGGAAGGATTCTCCGTTGTCGTTTCCTGCAATTCTGGGCCGCGACGTGAGTGGCGTCGTACGGGCGGTCGGCACACATGTGAAGCACTTCAAGCCTGGCGACCGCGTTCTCGCACTCTCCAACGCGACTTATGCCGAGTTGGTGGCAGTGGACGATTCGGACGTGACCCATCTGCCGGATGGCGTGGACCTGGCGGACGCGGCGGCGATCCCGCTCGTTGCACTCACGGGAGACCAACTTGTGCGCCTTGCGACAAATGTGCAAAAGGGACAGGTTGTTCTGGTCACAGGAGCCCTGGGCAGTGTTGGGCGCGCGGCAGTGCATACGGCAAAGAAGATAGGCGCGCAGGTGATTGCAGGTGTTCGCGGGAAAGAGTTGGATGCCGCCCGTTCCCTCGGTGTCTCTGGTGTGCTAGCGATCGATGACGATGAAGCGATTGGGACCTTCCGCCTCGTGGATGCAATTGCGGACACCGTTGGCGGCGAGGTTGCCGCGAAGCTGATCGCCAAGGTAAAGCAGAACGGCTCCTTTGGGTACACCGCTGTATTGCCGGAAAACGTGGCGGCGCAAAATCCGGCAGTCAAGATTAAGCGTGTGCTGGCGCGGCCTGATCCACCCAAGGTGCGCGAGTTTGCCGATGACGTGCGCGATGGCAAGTTCGTTCTGCCGATTGGTCGCCGAATGAAGTTGTGTGATGCGGCTGAAGCACATGTGCTAGGGGAGAAAGGCGGCATTGGGAAGATCCTCCTGCTGGCGCCGGATTCACACCACTGATTTCTTCACGGCGACCTCCGTGGACGCATTTCGCGCCATCCCGAGATAGCTGTCAGCGTCAATTTCTCGGGCCTCTGTCGGTCCCGGCGGTGGGCCATTTTAGCGCCCGTTAGGAACTTCCAGCCTTGCCGGACTGGGGCGGTCATCAAGCCAAGCCTCGCTTACTGTCTTGCCTCGCCCGTTGAACTCCAGACTCCTACTGCTTCCGAGCAGCCTTCTTTGCTGCCCAGCGCTTCTTCATGGCTATGCTGAGTGCTTTCCGGCCTGCCGCGGTGATGCCGGTCTTCGGTTTGGCGGTTTTGGCAGTCTTCTTGGCCGGGGCCGATTCGCCCCTTATCTTCGCCCATCTGAGCCGCTGAGCCTCGCGCATTCTCTTCCGGACTGCGGCGCTGAACTTCCGCCTCGTTGTCTTTGTCGGTGTTTCTTCGGCGGATACCGGTGTGGGCGTGAGCATGGCGCGCAATTCCGCGATTTGGGCGTCGATGCTTTTCTTCTGTGCCTCGAAGCCGGCGATAGCGGCTTCAATGATGGTGCTGGTCAGCTTTGCCATGGTTCCTTGTGATTCCCCAGAACCATCTTGGCATAATCCGCGTACACGGCAGCAAGCGGCGAACATGGTGCCATGGCGCGCGGGCGGTCTCACCCACTGCGGACATCTTGGTAGCTTAATACGTTTCAGAGTTGGCGCGTATCGGGGAAGCTCAGATTGTGCAAGCGGCGCGGCCGTAAATGATATTAGCCGCCTCGCTCACTGGTTTTGAGTAGGAGCCGGATCATGGCGAACATCCGATGAAACAGGTAATCGACGCGCGCAGATCCCTTGATTTCGGTCTTGGTCGTCTCAGTGTGCCGGATCATGAAGTTGTTGCCGATCGATGTGAGCGCCATTGCCTCGTCTTCCAATAGCTTCCGGTAGTTCGGCTCTTTCGTTGCCTTGTCCAAGAGGGCCGTAGCTTGCGCTTTTTTGTCCTTGCCTGGTTCAACCGTCTTTAGCCGCTCCCAGGCGTCCCATAACTTCTCAAGTCCCTCCTTGCGAACATCCAGTGAACGGTTGAGGAATTTTTCGCGGGCCGTTTCGAGCAGACGGTCAAGGGCGGCGTCGCCTGTAGCGAAAACCGTGGTCGCAAGCGCTTCCTGAAGGCCGGTTGGCGCCATGCGTGTGACTTCCCCGTCCTTCAGCTCGAAAGCCAGGCCGTTCCGCTCGAAGAATCGGTTGATGTCCTGTTCGAATTTGGCCCGCCCCTTCTGCTTGTCATAGGTGAGGTGGTCGTGCTGAAAAAATTGGTGGTAGTGGTAGGCATGGGGAAGTCCAGCGTGCTCGTACAGGAATTCGATCAGATCGAACAGTTGGGGATCGCTGGGCCACTCGTCTTTCCGGTTTGGCCAATCGCGCGGCCAAATGACTTTGTAGGCGACAAGCCCCGCTTTCAACTTGTCGAGGTCGCAGCCGTAGCTGTTGCCTCCGCCATCGGGACATTCCAACGAGTACGCTTCGCCGAACAGGTTCTCGTCGATCTTGGCGTTGACCACCGTTAACAGGCCCTTCGTCAGCTCAACGTCAAGCTCGTCCTTGACGCGTGGCTCGTTAAGGCCATGCCGCTCGGTAAACAGCTTCTTCATTAGGTAGTCCGCCCAACAGAATTGCAGGGGGGAAACACCCATTATATCAAGGGATTCTGTGGAAGCCGTGAACCCATCCACGAAAGTGAGCGAGAACTCGCCGACCCGTCGAAGTGTTTACGACGAGTGGTGGGCCGGGACGACACGCGATCCGGTCGCCCGATTCGCGGCGGTGCGCGGCGCCCTCAATTTCTAGCCGGTCTTGAAAGGAGCAGGGGCTGCCGGTTTCCGGCGGTTCGGCAGAGCCGGACTTCCCGGACGGGTTAGGTGGCCTGTAAGAGGTCGCGGAATTTAGTGTACCCGATGGCGCCGAGATCATGGATGAGCGCCGTTGCAGCGTCCTTTGCCGTATTGTCTTGGAGTGCGCGGTCAAGGATGGTCCTGACATGCTGCTCGGCACCGAGAATCGCCCAGTACTGTCGTTCGGTCGTCACGAAGGCGCGCAGACACTCCACTACCAAGGCGGCGTGGGTCGGCGCGAGCTTGCTAAGTTGTTCGATGACCTGATAGTCGAGCGCGACGGCATGATTATTGCGCAACACGTCACGCAACTCTGTCAGCTCCCAGGTGTGGTCGAGCTTGGCGGCAGCGAACCACCACCCGAAGGCGGCAAGCTCATCACGATGCGCGGACAAAGCAGTGGTTGCTGCCTGTCGCCGCATGGTCCAAAGGTTAACGAGACGCTCGCGAATCAAGAGAGGGACGGGTTCTTTGGTGCCGTAGAGGATTCTTCCAACGCTCTCTATGGCGTGGGCGCGGGCGTGACTTGGTGCGCGTTCAAAGAAGCGAGCGACGAGACCGGTGTCGAGGGGGAGTTGGCCGCGGTAGTAGCGTGTCATGAGGTGTGTGCCGAGCTGCTCGTCTTGATCGGGCCTGCTACCGCGTTGTTCCGGCTGTTTGTCGTGCTGTAGGTCGTCGACTGCTCGCTCGTAGTATTGCTCGAGGAGGCTGACGGGATCGTCGTAGGCGGGGCAGCACGTGACGTACGCCTCCCATGCATGCTTGCCCTTCTCGTCGCCAAAAACAGCGTCAACGTTTGATCGTGCCCATTGCTTGTCGAGGAGAACGAGCCAAGGGAAGAATCGTCCGTATACTGCCCTTACGGCCACTGAGGGATCTTGGTGAAGGTGATCCCGGAGGAGTGCCGGTACTTCTGGCATCACGGTGAAGTCCTTCGGTTCTTGGTGCTCTCGGCGGATCATGAGAGCGTACTTGATGCCTGCGTCGATGGCTTTGGCCCTGATGGAGTTGATGGCGAGGGCGTATGCGTCCATGGTCCCGCCATACTTTGCTTCGTCCTCCACGGTCGGATCGGGGTCTTGGCTGAGGATCTTGATGATGTGCCAGACCGTGTCCCGGTAAGCGGCGGGCATGTTGTTGTTGAGTGCTTGGTTGAGGAGGTCGGCGATGGCGCTGCGCGTGCCCGCCAAGCCGTGGTCGTCATCGAAGGGATCTTTGGTGTCCTGGGTTGCCGCGTCCCGTGGCTGGTCCACGATCCACATTGCGAGGTCAAGGACGCTTTCCCAAGCGATGGGTTTCTGTTGCTCGTTGGCTTGTCGCAGGCCGTAGAAGTAGTTCCTCACGTAGGTCGGATGGAGGTCTCGGATGCGGCGGATGACGGGGTCGAGCATTGTTGGGTTGGTCGTGATGATGCCGGTGAGGTGCATGGCGACGCCGGCGCGAGATGGTCCGAGGAGTTCGTCTTTTGGTGTCCAAGACCGGAGGTACGCGATGAGATCCTCGGGCGCCATTGCGGCGAGTTCTTCTTTGGTGACCGGGCTTGTTGGTCCCATGAAACCACTGGTTGGCTCGTCGGGTTCTGGCCCGAGCTCATTGATGATGGCTTGGTACGCTGATGCCCAGGCTGGCGGGAGGTTGTCCGCTATTGGCGTGAGTTGTCGTCGTTGCCAGTATCGTTTGTAGCAGTCGGTGTCTTCTGGTGTTGGGTGTCGGCCGCTAGCTCTGACGCGATTCTCGTATTGTTCGGTTGGTGGTCCGTTGTTGATCCAGTTGAGGATGCACTCCTGATCTGCGGCGGGCAGTTGGGTAAAGGCGTCGTGGAGGAGGTGTTGGTATTCGTGGCGCAGGCCGGTGTTCTCGAAATTGTCGTGGTTGGTGAGGCGGGCACTGACGAGATCCGGGACTCGGTCTTTTTCTCGTCGGATGATGTCAAGGGCGATGCGGTGGAAGACTATGGTGGGTCGTGCTTCAAGGTCAGCGATGACGGCTCTCGTGTGGGCTGGTTGTTTGGCGAGTTGTGCAGCCGCGCTTCTGGTGGCGTTGACAAGGTGGTTCTTGATGTCGTGGAGGTCCTCGTCGTCTTCGATCTTTTCGTGCCAGTGGTTGCTGCCGTCGTTGGCTGTCGCCATGCCACCGAGCGTGTATGGCGGTGCGGCGATTTCGAGGAGGTCGCTGGTGAGGGTTAGGGCATCCATGCCAATGGCATCGGTGAGGCTCGGTAGTGCTTCTTTGAGGAGTTGGCCGTAGTACCAGGCTTCCATGTGCGCGGTGATGTCGCGGTTTCTTTGTTTGGTTATATCCAGGGTTGCTCGCGCGAGTTCCTTGGCGGGGCCTGGTTGGCCGTTGGTGGCGAGGTGTTTGATCAGGGTACCCAGGGTCGTGGGGAGGGCGCCATGGTGCGGCATGTTGAGCCATTGCGGCGCGCGCACTACGAATTGTGCGCTCATTGGCGCGGGGAGGCTGGTGGCGATCTCCGCAAGGAGGTCGTGCACGATGATGTTCTCGGTGTTGGGGATGTTGAGCGCAATGCGCAGCACGTCGTCTTGTGCTTGAGCGTTGGTGGCCATTCGCGCGAGGTATTGGAGCGCGGGCCATGGCGGGAATTGAATGGTGCCTTTGGTGTCGTCGCGCAATGGTGCTGGTGGGTTGCTGAAGAATCCTCGTTCTTCCAGAGGCGTGAGCCAGCTGGGGTTTTGTAGTTTGTCGAAGAAGTAGCGTCGCTGTTCTGGTCGGGCGAGGAGGCTGATGGCGCGCTCGATTTGTTCAGGTATTGGCGTCTTCCAGGATGGCATCGAGGTCCTCCAGCGTGTCGAAGAATGGTGTGATGAGCGCGGTGAGTGTGCTTTCGAAGATCGTGAATTGGTGGCGGAGTTCTTGTTCTGGGTAGTAGTTGTCGGTGTGTCCGGCGTCGTGGGCTCGGTCGACGAACCATCTGGTGATGATGAGCCATTGTTGCAGGATGGGGGTCAACGTGTCGCGTAGAGGTGTGTTTTCCGGTGCGAGTCCTTGGAAAAGGCGTTGTGCGGCGTCGAGGGGTTTTGCTCTGGTGGTGAGGTGGTCTTTGAGAAGTTTGGCGATTTTCTTTGCCAGTTTTCGGTCGATCATGATGGTGGTGGACTGTGGTACGGCGGTGTCGCCGATGTTTGCGATCAGTATGTGTGCGCTTGGGAGTTTGGTGATGTCGTCGATGCGGCTGGTGTAGTCGAGTCGTTGCTTCCGGTTGGTGGGGCCGCTGATGGCATCGGGGAGTCGGTTTCTGATTTCTCTGACGGCGTGGGCGATGAACCGGACGCGTCCGGGGAGCGGCTTGTCGTCGAGAAGTGCGACCGCTCCTTCGTAGAGCTCTGCAAGGCTCGGTGCGTTGCGGCGCATCCAGTCTCTGATTTCGTTGCGCCGTGGCGTCCAGCAAGGTCGTGCCGGCGTGGCCACGGCGGCGGTGTTTTCCGGCGATGGTACTGGGACTGCGGGGACCATGATTTGCCCGTCTATTTGATTGTACGCGCTGGTTAAAAAAAGGCGACGGTTTGGTCCTGTGAAACGCCTTCCCTGAAATTGGGGATGCCCTCAGGCAAAAGTTACATTGACCGAATGTCTGCGGATCGCCGAAGTGTTTGCGACGGGTCGTGTCCAGGAGTCCACGCGACGCGATTCGGTCGGCCCGATTCGCGGGGATGTGCGGCCCGTCTTTTCAATATCAAGCCGGTCTTGGCGGGACCTGGCGCGGCGCGTTCCGGTGTTTGGGACGCTTCGGACATGCCGGATATTTGTCCTGTGGCGCCGGGGCGGTCAGCCATGTTGCCAGAAGTAGGCGAAGCAGGGGGCACCCAATTGAATCGCACGTAGCGACCGAGCCGCAGGCATGGGATCGGATTCCGCCCGCGGGTCTTCTCGTAGACCCAGGAGTCGGGCACCTTGAGCCCCGGTGCGCGAACCCCTTGGTGAGCGCAGAGAAAACGAATAAGCGGCAAGCTCCTCGGCGTGAGGATGTCGTCAACCTTCACCAGACTTGTAGATGCTTCGGGCCAGGCGGCGCTTGCTCCCGTGTGTTTCGGCTGTTCGAAATTCCCCGTCATGCGATTCCCTTTCCTGCTGGAGGCCGCCACAACGGAGCCTCGACGCGAGCGATCAACAGACGGCGCGGCGCGGGGTCATCGGGATTCGCGGGGACCCGGAACGCAACAAAATCTGCCGCAGGCAATTTTGTCTGCCGTTATGGGCGGAAGACCGATTGACCCAGCACGAGCGGCGCGGCGGATGTAAGCCTCGCGACAGTTCGAGGCCCGGATGGCGGCGATATGGAAAAGCGATGAGCGGGGAGTGCTGGGCGTTGCTGGCGCGCGCTCTCAGAAAGATCGGGGCCAGCCCCCGTCGAATCGGGCTCGCAAGGGGGTAGAATGTGGGAACACGGAGCAAAGTCCCGTGGCGTTGACGGCGGCGATTTGAAACTGTGGAAATTGTGGGAACGAGATTAAGGAAGGTAGATCAACGTTAGGAATAAGGGGTGTGCGTTCTATTCGTTACGACTGAAGCCGAGCTCCTCGCGATTGCCAAGTGGATAAACGTCGTAAATCACGTATAGCGTCGATCGTGCTGATTGGAATTTTGGCGCTTGTTGATATAGTGCTCTTCGCGTTTCATCGCGCTGACATTACCAAGTCCTGGCTCTGCGTCTACTGGCCGGGAACCGGCCGGGAATTTGACTGGCCAGCATCGCTTTTCTGGGGCTGTCTCATTTGTCTTTTAGGCACAGTCGTCATACGCTTTCATAGTGTACTGAGGGCTTCGGTTGCGGTGTTGGGCAGCCTCGCCTGCCTTGCGCTTGTCTTGAGCACCACCATTTGGCTTTTTATCAAGTGCGTATGGACACCCTGGAGCAGTGTGGTGGCTGACGCGCACTCTCTTCTTTTGCGTGCCGCCCCTGTTGTCCTCATGATCTTCTTTTGCTCATTGTCGGAGATTGCCATTTCAAGCACCAAGGACACCGACATTACAACTTGGCTCAATACGGCGAAGCCGTTCGAGTTCATCAACACTTGGGGCGGGAGCTATCTCTACTTTGTCAAGGCGCAAGAGAAATTGTTTAATACCGTGATAATTTTAGCAAATGCTATACTGGTGGTTATCCTGACGGAGATAATAGTCGGATCGACGAATCCGAATTACGATGCCCCCGTTAACTTCTACGTGCCGCTTTTCGGATGGTCGCTGCTTACTCTGAAGTCTGCGGACGCATTCGTCACCGTGGGAACAACCCTCGTATTATTCGGCGTGGCCGAATTGCTACCAAAACAGATCGCCATAGCGTGGACGGCACGCGCCCTGATACTGCTCTGCTGGTGGATAATATTGCTCGGCATCGTATTCGGCCTCTTTGCTTATGGTGTAGTCGGGCCGATTCAGCTATGGAGTGGATGTCTTGAAAAATGTCGAAAGCGAAGGTGACTGGGCGAATCCATGAGACCTTAGAAACTCATACGCGGGCTGAAAAGCCTTATCGCTCACAAATGTCCCCGCGTAGACTTGTCGTATCTCTCGCGGGATGTGAGGATTGGTTTCTTTCATCCACAGAATCAAGTCGAACGCGTTTGAACGTCCGCGAACCGGGGAAAACACCGTACCTTTAATCTGCGCAACTGCAATCTTGACAATTATTGTCGAGTCGTTCTCTGACGATTTCTTGATCGTCAGGGTATCGTTGGTCGCTTCGATCTGCGTTGGATCGCTCAATTCCCACCGTTCCTTTGGGATTATGGCTAGACCAAGTAAAGACTTCAGCTTGTCTCCCGGACCTGCAGGCGGAGGAATCAGTATTTGTGGCGCGTCGGGCATCTGAGCATACTGCCCGGAAGCGGTTTGGTTGTCCATATGAAACTTCGCCCTCTGCCACATTCTAGCGCCGTGAGCGATTAGTTGTCTCCAGTTCATGCAGGAACGGAACATTTCCAGGCTGCGGTGGGGCCACTTCACGCGAAGCCTGCACCGGGGCATTCTCAGCCGCGCTAGCGCGTCGAAGACGATGGCCTTGTTGAGCTCGTAGGTTTTCGCGACCGTTTTGCGATGCAGCTCGTAGTGTTGGCGGAAATCGTTCATTGGGTCGTTCCTTTCAGGTCCGGAGGCCGCCACCATGGGCCTCGATGGCGTGGGACCAAGCGGCGGGGAGCCCTCAAAGCGGAAGGGCGAGGGATCGCTCGTCAGAGGCGGGCCGATTCACGCCGCCCAGGAAGCAGGGCAGCGATCGGACCGCGTGGGGCATCACCCGCTTGCACGAAGCGTAGCGAAGGAAAGCGGGGACACCGAGCCCGAGGGCGCGGCCCTTGCCCTGGAGCGTGAGGTCCGCCGCTAAACTCCCGCCCGAACAATCACGAGGCCCTCGGGGCGGTCGGACGGGGACGAGGTGGGCGGAACTTGGCCTGTAAGGGCAAGATAGTAGGAAATATTCCTATAATCGGCGGGACTCTTGACAAGTTCTATAGTTCGAATATAATAGAATGATGGAACCGTCGCGATTAGAGGATACGCCCGAGACCGATCGGACAGCCAGCTACGCGGACATGTTTGCGGCACTCGGGGCGGAGCCGCGCTTGCGGATTTTGCGTGCGCTCCTGGCCGCTCACCCCGAAGGTATGGTCGTTGGGGAGATTCAGACCGAACTGGGCATTGCAGCCTCCACCTTGTCGCATCACCTGGACAAGCTCAAGAATGAGGACCTCATCGCGGTGCGCCGCGAAAGCACCTTTCTGCGATACACGGCCAATATCACGGTGCTGGAAGAACTGCTCGGGTTCCTTTACGCCGAGTGCTGCACCCGCAACAAGGCCATCAAACCGGCCAAGATCACCCGTATGTGCAGGTAGGAGAGAGAGGAGTATGGCGATTAAACCGAGGGTTCTGTTTCTGTGCACCGAAAACTCCTGCCGTACCCAGATGGCGGAGGCGTTTCTTCGCGAGCTCACTGGCGGTGAATTGGAGATCGTCAGCGCTGGAGCGGAACCGGGCCGCCTGGACCCGGACGCGGTATCTGCGATGCGAGAGGTCGGCATCGACATCTCGTCGGCGCGGACCAAGCTGGTCGATCCATATCTTCGTGAACGATTTCACTATGTAATCACGCTTTGTGACCGGGCGAAGGAACGGTCGTGCCCCATATTTCCCGGCGCAATCTGGCGGCAGATATGGCCGGTCGAAAGCCCGGCTGCGCTTGAAGCGGCAGGCCTCGACCACTATGCGGCGGTGCGTCATACGCGCGACGTGATCCGCCGGCACATCGGCGAGTTCGTTGAGAAACACCACCCCCAAAAATCAGGAAAGGAAGAACCCGCATGGAATTGAAAGAGCAAGTACGAGAGAAATACGGCCAGGCCGCATTGCGCGTCAAAACTGGCGGAAGTTCCTGTTGTGGAGCGTCGGTGGCGCTGGATGGCTGTTGCGACCCGATTACCTCTAACCTCTACGACACCACGCAAACCGGCGAACTGCCGAAGGAGGCGGTACTCGCTTCGCTCGGCTGCGGCAACCCTACCGCGCTGGCGCAGCTCAATCCGGGAGAAACGGTGCTTGATCTCGGTTCGGGCGGCGGCATCGACGTGTTGCTCTCGGCACGGCGCGTCGGACCTGGGGGGAAGGCCTACGGTCTCGACATGACCGATGAAATGCTCGCTCTGGCCCGCGAGAATCAGCGCAAGGCTGGTGTAGAGAATGTCGAGTTTCTGAAAGGTGAGATCGAGAATATCCCCTTGCCGGATAACTCGGTCGATGTGGTCATCAGCAATTGCGTCATCAACCTGTCAGGCGACAAAGACCGCGTGTTGCGCGAGGCGTTCCGGGTTTTGAAGCCTGGGGGCCGGTTCGCTGTTTCCGATGTGGTCACGCGCGGGGAAGTGCCCGCCGAAGTCCGGCAAAATATGCTGCTCTGGGTCGGCTGCATCGCTGGCGCGCTTGAAGACTGGAGGTATGTCGCAAAGCTCGCCAAGGCGGGTTTTGACGATATCGACGTTGAACCGACGCGAATTTACAACATCGAGGATGCGCGGGCGTTTTTGAGCGGACAGGGCATCGACGTGGACGCCATAGCCCCCGTGGTGGAAGGCAAGTTCATGAGCGCGTTCATCCGCGCCGTGAAACCGGCCTCGAAGGAGTGTTGTGGTCCGACGTGCTGTAGCTGAGGCGATCGGAACCGCGTTTCTCCTGGCCGCTGTTGTCGGGTCCGGGATTATGGGTGATCGACTCGCGGGTGGCAATGTCGCAATCGCGCTTCTTGCGAACACGCTTGCAACCGGCGCGGTTCTGGTCGCACTGATTCTCACATTCGGGCCGATTTCAGGAGCGCATTTCAACCCGGCCGTAACGCTTGCCGACGCCTCGCAGGGCGGTCTCCCCTGGCGCGAGGTGCCAGCGTACCTTGCCGCCCAGGTCGCCGGCGGTTTTGCAGGCGTCGCCACAGCCCATCTCATGTTCGGCGAGCCGGTGTTTTCCGTTTCGCACCACATGCGATCCGGTGTAAGCGCCTGCCGATGACCGCCCTACCGTGCGGCTGAGGCGGGAGTAAATTGTGTCCACACTTACAGGAGTGGACACAGATGGGGCAAGTTTTATCAAACTCTGCGAATAGGTCGGCCCGGAGCAAGCGGGTCTGTAAGCGGCGCTCGGCTGAGGAGAAGCTGCGGATCGTTGCCGAGACGCTGGAGCCTGGGGCATCGGTATCGGTTGTGGCGCGTCGGCACGATGTGAATGCGAACCAGGTGTTTACATGGCGTCGGCAATACCGGGATGGGAATCTGGGCGGCAGGACCGGCCTTGTCCCGGTCGGCGTTGTTGGTGACGGCGGGATCATTTCTGCGATTTCGGATTTGGCGAGTCCCAAACCGGCTCGGCCCTCTGCCCCGTGCCCGCAGCCTATGGCCGCTGCCGCCAAGCAACCGAAGATGATCGAGGTCGAGCTTCGGAGCGGGACGCGGATTCGGATTGACGCCGATGTGAGGGCGTCGGCACTGAATCAGGTTCTGAAACTGATCCGGAGCTTGGCATGATGAACTTCGCGCCCGGTACGCACGTGTATTTGGCCTGTCAGCCTGTCGATATGCGGAAGGGTTTTAACGGTCTGGCGGCGCAGGTGTCGGCGGCGATCCGGATGGACCCGTATTCGGGTCATGTCTTCGTGTTTCGAGGCAAGCGCGGAGATTATGTGAAGGTGCTGCATTGGGACGGCTCGGGTTTGTGCCTGTATGCCAAGCGCCTTGAGAAAGGAAAATTTGTGTGGCCGCCGATTATCGACGAACGGCTGCATCTGATATCGGCGCAACTGGCGCTTTTGCTCGAAGGAATGGATTGGCGGCGCACTGTTGTGGTGCCTCCGCCACAGCGTCCAGCGATCATCTAAAACACGCAAAAAGAATATGGCGCAGAGAGCGCAAACATGATTCTGTAAACCATGTCTCTCGCGACCGCCCCTCTTCCTAAAAACCTTGATGAACTGCTGGTTTTTGCGGCTTCTCTGCAAACCGAAGTCCAGGTTTTTAAAGACGAGCTTTACACCAAGACGCTGTACATCGAAAAGCTGAAGCTCCAGTTGGCGGCATTGCGCCGGGCGCGATTCGGGCGGTCTTCGGAAAAGCTTGATCGCGAGATCGGGCAGTTGGAGATGCAGCTTGGCGACCTTGAAGAAGGCCAGGCGGAACACGCCGAGCGACAGAAACGGGCACAACCGCAATCTTCTCCCGCGGCCCCTCGGAAACGGACACAGCCTGTCCGCAAGCCCTTGCCTGAACATCTGCCACGGGAGCGCGTTGAGCATGACGCCGCCTGTATCTGTCCGCGCTGCGGCGGCGAGCGGCTGAGGCGGATCGGTACCGACGAGCGCGAAGTACTGGAATATGTCCCCTCGCATTTTAAGGTCATCGTTCACAGCCGTCCCAAGATGAGTTGCCGGGACTGCGAAAAGATCACGCAAGAACCGATGCCGCCTCTACCGATCGAACGCGGCATACCGGGGCCTGGGCTTTTGGCGCATATCCTCATCGCAAAATACGACGATCATCTGCCGCTGTACCGGCAGAACGAGATTTATAAGCGCGACGGCGTTGATCTTGATCGCTCGACCCTGGCGGAATGGGTGGGACAGACGGCCTTTCTGCTCACCTCGCTGGCCGATGCCATTGGCACACATGTGCGGGCAGGCGAAAGCATCCATGCCGATGACACGCATGTGCCGGTACTTGCTCCCGGAAACGGCGCAACCAAAACCGGACGGTTATGGATTGCGCTGCGCGATGAACGGCCTTGGGGATCGACAGTTCCGCCCGCCGTGTTCTATCGCTATTCCCCGGATCGCAAAGGCGAACAGGCCAGGATTCTGCTTGGCGCTTGCACCGGCTATCTGCATGCCGATGCCTATTCCGGATTCGGCCAGCTCTATGAACCGAACATCACCACCGAAAAGCCGCGTCTGCTGGAAGTCGGATGCTGGGCGCATGCGCGGCGCAAGGTATATGAGGTCCATAAGAGCGATCCCTCACCTGCTGCCCAGGGTTTGCTCGAACAAATCGGCGAACTCTTTGTCATTGAGAATGCCATCCATGGAAAATCACAAGCCGAGCGCCATAAAATCCGCACTGAACAAGCCGTGCCCTTGCTTTATGCTCTGAAAGAGATGTACGAATCTGTCCTCGACAAGATCAGCGCCAAGAGCAATCTTGCCGGAGCATTGCGTTATGCCTTGAACCGCTGGCCGTCCATGACCCGTTATACGACCGACGGCAGGCTGGAAATTTGCAACAACGCCGCCGAACGCGCCATCCGGCCTATCGCAATCGGACGAAAAAACTGGATGTTCGCCGGATCGGACACCGGCGGCCAACGTGCCGCCACCATCTACACCATCATTGAGACCGCAAAACTCTGCAGTCTTGAGCCTGAGGCCTATCTGCGCGACATCATCGGGCGGATTGGGGATCATCCCATCAACAGGATTGACGAACTTCTGCCCTGGAACTGGTCCCTGGAGCTGAAAACAAGCGAGAACGCGCGTGAACACGGTACTTCTATCCCCTGAATGTACAAAAATTCTTTTACGCCATCTCTTTGTTTTGTAAATATATTCACCCGTCGCACGCGCCCCGCCGAAAGAATCACGAATTACTTTCGTGGCGGCGGGTTAGGATGCAAGCAAGGTATAGAGAAGCAAATCGCGGTAGGGACGTCATCTCTGAGCGCCCCCCGCACAGACCCGGTGGCGAGTTTGGCCCGTAGCATAATAAGGAGGCACAAATGTCTGAAAAAGTAACGATTTCCATAAACAAGAATGTAGCTGATGAATTGAAAATCATGCTAAAAGCCGCGACCTTGCAAGAAGCGGTGATGAAGGCTGTCGAATTTACGTATGTAAACGGCAACAGATTGGCGAATGCAGAATCGGCCCGCACTGATCCGGATTTTCTTGGGTTCATGGCCAAGAACAGCTTCGAGCATATACGGGGTGATGGCTTTCGGCTCAATATCGGATAAAGTCAGCCCTGGCGGTTGCTGGCAACCAGGATAATGTCCAGTGTAGCCCGTAGCGTCGCTCAGTTCATGCAGTTGATTTGTCAAGTCCTCTGTCCTGCGTCACGAGCACACGCTTACGATCCGGTAGCGCCCAGCTCTTCAGCGAATTTGTCGCGACGTTCGGTCTTCTGTCGGTCATCTGGGGTTGCGCGCGGCTCCGGTCCTCCGCAGTGCCGTTTGCGGTCGGGGCCTACATCACCGCGGCGTACTGGTTCACCGCTTCAACGTCTTTTGCTAATCCCGCCGTGACGCTGGCGCGCGCGGCTTCGGATACGTTCGCCGGCATCCGGCCCGCCGATGCTCCGGGCTTCATCGTCGCGCAACTGGCGGGCGCCGGTGCGGCTACGGCTTTGTTTCGGTGGCTTGTGCCATCGCTGCCGAAGGACGCGGGAAAGGTCGTAATCCCGCACACTCAACGTGAAAGCACCCATGCCCGATAAAAAGCGAGTCCTCATTCTCTGCACCGGAAATTCAGCCCGGAGCCAAATGGCCGAAGGCCTGTTGCGGCACGACGCGGGAGGCCGCTTCGAGGTCTTCAGCGCCGGGACCAGGCCGAGCCACGTTCGACCCGAGGCTGTCGCCGTTATGCGCGAGTTGGGCATCGATATCTCCGGCCAGTGTTCCAAAAGCGTAGACGCGTTCAGTGGCCAATCGTTCCATTACGTCTTAACCGTGTGTGACAACGCCAAGGAAAGCTGCCCAATTTTTCCTGGCAGCTCCGCAATGATTCACCGGAACTTTGAAGACCCGGCTGCGCTGCAAGGCTCCGAAGAAGAGCGGCTCGCACTTTTCCGTCGGGTCCGTGACGAAATGAGGCAGTACCTCCAGGATTTTCCGCCGCCTTAATCACCTCATCTCCGCGATGCCGCGGCAATCGCATTCTCAATCCCGTCGCGGGTGCTCCCCACGTACTTCGATCCGGCGAGGTGGGTCAGGGCAGTGACGCCCTGGACAGCCGACGCACCCGCATCACGTAGCACTTTGTACGTAACGGCGGCGAGCAATAATCCGGGGGCACCGTTCTGCGAGCTTGCTGGTTGTGCGCAAAATTCGAGACAACGCCATCCCGCAGGGCCTGCCGGGCGCGCCAATCACAAGAACGCGGGCAGAAATCTCACAAGCATAATCTTCATGAACATCATGCGACCTTCTTGGCCAGCTTCCGAACTTCGAATCCCTTCCAGATTTCGTACACGGCCGGATAAACCAACAGTTCAAGCAAAAACGAGGTAAATATGCCGCCGACCATTGGCGCGGCAATACGCCGCATCACGTCGGAACCGGCCCCATGCGACCACATGATCGGCACGAGTCCGAGGAACATCACGGCGACCGTCATCACCTTCGGCCGCAGACGCTTGACCGCCCCGTATTCGATGGCGGACCGCAGGTCGTTCACATTTCGCATCTGGCCGGACCGTTTGCGTTCGTCGTACGCGAGTTCGAGATACAGCATCATGAAGACCCCGGTTTCCGCGTCAACACCGAGCAGGGCGATCATTCCAACCCAGACGGCCACGCTCATGTTGTAGCCAAGCAGATAAAGCAGCCAGATCGCGCCGACCGCCGAGAATGGAACGGCCAGCAGGATGATCAGAGTTTTGGCGAATGATCCCGTGTTGAAGTACAGGAGCAAGAAAACGATAAGCAGGGTGATCGGGACCACGAACCGGAGCCGTTCCGTCGCGCGTTGCAGATATTCGAACTGGCCGCTCCAGATGAGCTGATATCCAGGCGGCAGATGCACGCTCCGCGCCACGGCCTGTTGCGCGGCCTTGACGTAGGTGCCCAAATCCGTCGTGGTATCTACGTAGACGAACCCGGCAAGAAAGCCCTCTTCGTTCTTGATCATCGGAGCGCCGCTGCGAACCGTGAGATCGGCTAGCTCGGAGATCGGGACTTGAGCGCCGCCCGGCGTGGGAACCATGACGCGGCTCAACTTCGAGAGGTCGTCACGGAAGCCGCGGGCGTACCGCACGTTGACCGGATAGCGCTCGCGGCCTTCCACCGTCGTCGTGATATTTTCACCACCCACGGCCGCTTCGATGATTTGGTTCACCTGCGCAACGCTCAGGTTGTAGCGGGCGGCCTCAGTTCGTTTAACTTGGTAGTCAATGTAGTATCCGCCGGTCACGCGCTCGAAAAAGGCGCTGCGTGTTCCGGCGACGCCTTGCAGCATCTTTTCAACCCGCAAACCGACCTCTTCGATGGTCTCCAGCTTTGGCCCCAGCACCTTCACGCCGACCGGCGTACGAATTCCTGTGGTGATCATGTCGATGCGCGTGCGGATGGGGAAAAGCCAGGCGTTCGCATATGACGGAATCTGTACTGCGTGATCGAGCTTTTCGATCAGCGCCTCCCAACTGACCGGCTGGTCTTCTGGCCAAAATCTTGCCAGTTGCGGCTTCGCCCATTTTGGCGCCCACGCCGAATACCACCGCTCCCTGTGCTCCTTAGGCCACTGGCTTTCGGGTTTGACCAACACCGTTGTTTCCACCATGCTGAGCGGCGCTGGATCGGTCGCGCTGTCAGATTTCCCGATCTTCCCGGCGACGCTTTGAATCTCCGGGAACTGGTGGAGAAGCTTGTCCTGAATCTGGAGATATTTGCTCGCCTCGGTGATCCCAATGCCCGGTAGCGTGATCGGCATGTAAAGAATCGAGCCTTCGTTGAGCGGAGGCATGAACTCCGATCCGAGGCGCAGATAGACCGGAATCGTGATCAGCACGACTACGACCGCCGCGACCAGGACCAGCCATCGCAGTTTCAGCACGGCCCGGACGATCGGATGATAGATCCGCATCAGAGGCCGGCTGATCGGATGCTTCTCCTCGCTGTGAAACTTGCCGACCAGCACCGCGTTGGCAATCCACGAGATCCACCGCGGCCGGAACTGGAATTCACTAGTTTTCATCAACAGCAGGCGGATGGCCGGATCGAGCGTGATTGCCAGTAAGGCTGCAATGATCATCGAGAAGTTTTTCGTGAAAGCCAGCGGCTTGAACAGACGGCCTTCCTGGTATTGCAGCGCGAAGATCGGCATGAAGGCCACCGCGATAACAAGCAGGGAGAAGAAACTCGGGCCACCCACTTCCTTCACCGCGCCAATGACGACTTGCGCAGCCGAACCGGGCCGCCCTTCAGCCTCCCAGTGCTCCAGCTTTTTGTGCGTTTGCTCGACTACGACAATCGCGGCGTCCACCATTGCGCCAATGGCGATGGCAATGCCTCCGAGCGACATGATGTTCGCGGTTAAACCCACCTCGTGCATCGGGATGAAGGCAAGGATCACAGCTATCGGAATGGTGATAATCGGGATGATCGCGCTTGGGACATGCCAAAGAAAGATCAAAATGACCACACTGACGATGATCAATTCTTCAATCAAGGTGTGGCGCAGAGTGTCGATTGACCGGTCGATCAGATCCGAACGGTCGTACGTGGTGACGACCTTTACGCCAGGCGGCAGACTCGATTTCAACTCAGTCAGCTTGCTCTTTACGTGCTCGACGACGTCGCGGACATTTTGGCCATACCGGACAATGACGGTTCCGCCTGTCACCTCGCCTTCGCCATTCAGTTCTGCGACGCCCCGACGCATTTCTGGTCCAAGCTCGACGCGCGCAACATCGCGCACGCGGATTGGCGTGCCGTTGTTGCCGACCGCGACGGAGAGGTTCTGAATGTCGGCGAGAGATTGAATGTAACCGCGTCCGCGCACGACGTATTCCTTGCCGGTCATCTCCAGACTGCGCGCGCCGACTTCGTTGTTGCCGTTGCGCACCGCATCCATGACCTGCGTGAGCGGCACCTTGTAGGCAAGCAGGCGATTGGGATCGACGTTGATCTGATACTGCTTCACAAACCCGCCGACGGTTGCGACCTCCGCTACCCCCGGCACGCTTTCCAGCCAGTAGCGTAGGTACCAGTCGTTGAATGAGCGCATCTGCTGGAGATTGTTCTGCCCGGTCTTGTCCACGAGCGCATATTGGAACGCCCAGCCGACGCCGGTGGCATCCGGCCCCAGTTTTGGCGAGACGCCTTCCGGCAGTTGGCCGCTGAGCTTGCTCATGTACTCAAGCACGCGCGTGCGGCCCCAATAGATATCCGTGCCCTCGTCGAAGATCACGTAGACGTAGGAGAAGCCGTAATCCGAACTGCCCCGCACGACGCTGACGTGCGGCGCTGCGAGCATCGCTGAGATGATCGGGTACGTAATCTGGTCTTCGATCAGATCGGGGCTGCGCCCCGGCCATTCGGTGTAGATGATGACTTGCGGATCGGAGAGATCGGGAATCGCATCGAGGGGGATCTGACGCATCGACCAGACGCCATAGAGCGTGAGGCACGCCGTCAGAACGACGATCAGCACTCGATAGCGTGCCGAGAGATCAATGATATGGTTGATCATCTGCTCCTCTATCGCGCCGTGATATTCGTCTGAGCGACGCCTAAAACGCTTCCGTTCTTACGCACCGTTACGGTCGTCTGCCACGTCCAGGCCATGGGAACTTCAATGTGTCCGGCATAGATGCCGTTGCCCGCGTCCGTGAGCACCGCCTTTGAACTCATCGGCGCCATGCCGCCCATCTGCGGCATGAACAGGCCCACATCAACTTGCGCGCCCGTCACCGCTTTGCCTGCCGCATCCTTCACCATCAACCGGATCGAATTCATTCCGGTCTTGGCTGTCTTGGGGTCAAGAATGTCAACGGACACCGATTGATTCGCGCCCGCCGCAGCCGCCGTTGGAGCCGCCGAAGGTGCGCCCATCCCGGCGAAGGCTCCCTTCAGACGGCTCTCCGAATCGACAATAAAATTAGCCCCAGTCACAACTCGCTCGCCCGGCTTAAGACCTTGCTCAACGCCCACTTTGTCTCCTGCGTCGGCACTGACCTTGACCTGTCTGGGTTGGACGTAGCCGTTGCCCTTATCGATGAACACGTACTGTTCAGTGCCGGTATTCATGACCGCGTCCTGCGGAACCAGCACCTGCCGTCCAATCGAAATGCGCATGGTGATGTTGGTGAACATCTCCGGCTTGAGCAATAACTCGGGATTCGGAAACTCCAAACGGAGTTGAACGGTGCGACTCTTGGGGTCGAGGAAGGGGTAAATGAAATCGACACGCCCCCGAAGTGTGCGTCCGCCGCCCGAATAGGGAAGCTCGATTTCAGCGGCCTGTCCGGCGCGGATGAATGGAATGTCCGTCTCATAAAGTTCGCCCAGGACCCAGATCCGCGAAAGATCGACAATGGTGAACAGGTCCTTGGAGGAATCAACGAACGTCCCATGGTGGTAGGCGGTGCGCTCCATCACGACTCCGGTCACCGGCGAATAGACTGCGATTGCGTGGGTCACCTTTCCTTCCGTTTCCAGGCTTTGAATCTGCTGGTCCGTCACATCCCAAAGGCGAAGGCGTTCGCGCGCGGCGGCGATCAGGTTTTCCGAGCCTTGGGCCGCCGATGGCACAGTGCTGTCGCGGAGCAGGGATCGGGATTTCAGAGCGAGCAGGAAGTCCTGCTCGGTGGCGACCAGATCCGGGCTGTAAATAGTGAACAGAGGATCGCCGGCGTGAACCGGTTTTCCCACCGAATCGGCGAAGACCTCTTCGACATAACCGGAGACCTTGCTGTGAATGTGCGTCAACCGGGTCTCGTCGTAGCTCACTTTCCCGACGATTCGGATGTCTTTGGTGAGGGTTCCCATCTCGGCGGCAACCGAACGCATCCCGATGAGTTGTTGCTTTTCGGGCGCGATGAAGATCGCGCCTTCCTGCGGCGCCGCGCTGGGCGGGCTTGCCGCGGGAGCGGCCTGAGGCATGGCCATCCCTCCCATGCTGTCGGCGGGCATCTTGCCGGCGGGCGTAGGTGTGGCTGGCACGTCTGGCTTGACAGGGTGAAGCGGCTGCCTACGGCTGACGGCAAACCACACGGCGGCGAGTACTGCAACAAAGAGCAATCCTGCGAGCGCCATCTTGCGCATACGATCTCGATTCACTGGTGTGCCTCCTGAAAGGGAACTAATTCTTTGCCGACGATCGGTTCAAGGCGGGCGATGGCCTCTTCGTGCCGGGCGAGTTCGTCGTAATACTGGCGTTCCAGAGTAATCAGGTTCGTCAGGTTCGTTAGTAAACTCAGAAAGTCCAGGCTCCCGACCTCGTAGGCCGCCGAGGCCGCATCCACTGTCAACTGGGCCTGTGGAAGCAACGTTGTCTTGTATAGTTTCAAAATGCGCTCGCTGCTCTGGATGGAGAGATATTGGTCCTTCACCTGAAAGATTGCCTGCTGCTGCGTGGATCGGTAATTCTGCTTGGCTTCAGCAAGGCGCGCGTATGATTCTTCGAGCGCATAGCGTTGCTTCCGTGCGTAGTAGATGGGAATCTTTACATGCACTGTGGCCATGTAATAGTCCGGGAAATTCGACCCCGTGTGCTCCCATTGCAGATCCACGCCGAAGTCCGGCCGAAACTCTTTCAAACTCCGATTGATTCTAACCGCGCTGGCGTCCACCATCTTCTGTTCCGCCAGGACACGCGGCGAGGCGTTTGCGGTTCTCAGCAACTCCTCAAGCGGTAGCGAGAATGAGCTTGGTTGGATTTCACCGGGCGGTCGCAAGACAACCGTCGGCACTGCCAACAATGAGGCGATTTCCGCTTCGGCTCGCTGCCGCTTCTCGTCCAGCATTGCGAATTGTTGTTCGACAGCGGAGACCTCGAACTGCGCTTTCAGAACATCCTGTTGGAGCCCCTTGCCTACTGTGTATCGATTTCGAGTAATTTCCTCGAAGCGGCTGAGCAGGTCGCGGTCTTTGCGGGTCAACTCGATATCTTTCTGAACAGCAAGCCACTCGTACCAGGCAACCTTCAAGCGCGCGGTCACACCCAGAACCACCGACCGGTAGTTTTGCTGTTCGCTCTCCGCTTCACGTTTGGCTTGCTCCGAGGCAAGCCCGAGTTTTCCGGGAAAGGGAAGCTCCTGAGAGACACCAAACCCCTGGTAGGCGAAATCACTGCCGTTCAGGTGCGAGAACGGATGGCCGACGCCAAAACTCGTGTAACTCGCCGTCGGTTCCGGCAGCGTGCCTACCTGCGACGGTCGCTTCGTGGCGGCTTCGAAGCGCGACCGCGCCGCCTGAATCTCGGGGTTATTCTGCATCAGGCCATTCACCAAATCCTGCGGCCCGAACGTCTTCTCCTCTGCGTGCAAGCTCGCGAGAGCGAAGGCGAGAACGCAGAAGCCACTCCTGCGTGATTTCGCAGGCATAGGACCTCCTTAAAGTCTTAAAGTTGAAAAGGGAATGAGTTGCACGTGCCGGAAAGACACGTTGGCTGAAGGTTTAGATTAGAAGGGGAAGACTGAGACGGGGGTCGGGGGGCGAGCCGGGAGGCGGGTGGACCTCGACGAGAAGCGAGGTCACCAACGTGTGCGACGCTATGCTCGGGACATCTGCGATCATCACATCAAGAACGGGCGCCGAGTGGTCCGCCGTCTTGGACGCCAGAAGCTGGTTGCCGCCAGGGACAATGTTCTTACAGCATTCGTCGGGATTCGACGGAGAGCAATTGCCCTTCTTGCAGCAATCTGCGGCCTTCTGATCGAACTTTCCGCCGGCAAAGCAGTCGAAGGGCCGAACAAGCAGAAAGACTGCCAGGAAGGCGACGGCAATATGAACGCCTCGACGCATTACCCTTTAAAATAGCAGATCGTGTCCGGGACGGGGCAACTACGTTGGCCCGCCGCATTTGGGCGCGTCGAGTGTGGCAGCACTGAGGCGGGGCAGCCACGACGGCGGTGGGGTTCGCCGGGGAACAGGGCCGGCGCGAGGGCATCCTCGGGGAAAGGCCGAATTCAGCCTTGAGTTCGACGGGTTCGGTCATGGCATGTCTCGTAGCGGAAGGTTGGGCGGTTGCAATCAACGGTTCGCTGGGCCATGGAGACTTCTCGCGGACTGAGCAATCTCGTCGGTGTCATCGTCAAGCCCTAGATCGAGCATGAGGCCATTCGGTACAACGTCAGTGACCATGCTTGTGGTGGCCATGCCGGGATGTCCGGGTGGCGCAGGAACATTAATCGTGACTATAAGCATGTCTCTCTTGATTAGTTCTTCAAGCAAGGGCAAGGCGGCTGCCTGCAATTGTCATGCTCATGGACTACCTCGTAGCGGAAGATTGCGCAGTTGTAAACCGACATTCGGACTGAAAGGACCGGAAGATTGCGGCTCCCCGCCCTCCAGCTTCAGCGCGCGGCCCATCCACGGCTCCGGGCGGATCGCCTTCACCCAATCAGCAAAGGACGGGATGAAACCGAGATCTTCCCGGACATGCTGCTCGCCGATCCAGCGGACGGGGATCACCCGGCCAGTCGAGAGCGTGACGGTGTGTCCGAACAGTGTCTCCGCCATGAAAATCCCCTCTGCATGGTGGCGCAGCGCCCGGTGACGGAAATCGGCGAGGATCATCTTAGATGCATCGAACCAGTCATGGATAGGAATATAGTCCTCGACCGCGCCGCCCCATGTGCGGACGCTGGAGAGCGCGTGGTGGTACGGATGTGCCATGCTCGCCTCCTTTAGAAATCGTGGGTGGAGTTGGTGGTGTCGGTGAACCGCTCGTCGATATCGAGGTGGACGGTACGATTCGGAACATCGAACTCGAAGGTGCCATAGGCGCCATCGTTGTTTTCCCAGCCGTCGTGACACTGGGTGAGGTAGTCGTAGCAGAGGGTTTCAATCGCGTCCCGGAGGGTTTCTTCGGTAGTCCTGAGATCGCCTCCGTTGTGTGAGGCCTGGTGTAGGGTCAGGGCCGTGGATGGCAACTCAGCGGGCACTTCGCCGGCGTGCGCGGTTATTCCGTTGATCTGGCCGCTATCGCCCTCGCCGTCAAACTCGACCGTGACGCGGGTCAGACCGGCAGCGGCAAGCGCGTCGAAGACGATGGCCTTGTTCAGTTCGTTGGCCTTGGCGACCGCTTTGAGATACAGCTCGTATTGTTGGAGGAAGTCGTTCATTGGGTTGGTCCCTTTCAGGTTCGGAGGCCGCCACCATGGGGCCTCGACGGCGTGGGACCCAGCGGCGGGGAGCCCTCAAAGCGGAGGGGCGAGGGATCGCTCGTCAGAGGCGGGCCGATTCACGCGGCCCAGGAAGCAGGGCAGCGATCGGACCGCGTGGGGCATCACCCGCTTGCACGAAGCCGTACTGAGGAAAGCGGGGACACCGAGCCCGAGGGCGTAGCCCTTGCCCTGGAGCGTGAGGTCCGCCGCTAAAATCCGCCTGAAAATCAAGAGGCCCTGGGGGCGGTCGGACGGGGGATGGCGAATAAACCGACGGGGCACCTTACCAGCAGCGGACGAATGTTTGGGCAAGCAGCGCGGTCCGGTTGGGGCGGTTAGAATCGGGATAAGATTGTAAGTGCGTATCGGACAAGAGGTGCTGTCATGGTTGCAAGGCCGCATTGGGGCAAGGTCCATACGTCGGAGACACCTGAAACGGCCACGCCATCCGCACTCAAATGTCGCACGTGGCGCATTCTCCACCTCCAGATTCTGACAATCATCTGGATGATTGTGGAGGCCGGCGTTTCTCTCGGCACGGCTTGGCGTTCCCACAGTACCGCGCTGTTCGCTTTCGGCGGCGACAGTTTGATCGAGCTGCTTTCGGCGGCGGTCGTCCTTTGCCGGTTTCGATTTGACCTCAACGAAGCGCGGGCGGCGCGGATTGCGGGAGTCTTGCTCTTTATGCTGGCGGGACTCGTGGCGCTCAACTCCATGGTGAACTTTCTTGGATATCGCGAAGCGCAGCGAAGTCTGATAGGAATTGGAATCCTGTTGGCCGCTGCGATTGTCATGCCTTGGCTCGCGAGGCAAAAACGGCAGTTGGTCGCCATCACGTCGAGCGCGGCCTTGAAGGCGGATGCGGCTCAGTCCGCTTTGTGCGCCTACATGGCTTGGATTGCCCTGGCAGGATTACTCGTCAATGCGATATGCGGAATCACGTGGGCCGATCCCGTCGCCGCATTGGCTCTCATCCCCCTCATCCTGCGCGAGGGGTGGATCGCCGTTCGTTCATCCAAGTTAGGGTGCGATTGCTGCGCGTGAGACGGGCGGGCCGGTTTCCGGCAGTTCGGAAGAGCCGGGCTTGCCGAACGGGCGCCTTGGGGGGCGAGGGCGGTCGGCCTTATCGGAATTTCCCCTACCGCGAAGCGGCGTGCCCGCGCGGGCGTGGTTCGGGTGACCGCTCCGGTCGTCAGGGATGGTTTCCTAAAGACCCGGCAAATCAGCAACGCGCGTTACGCTACCAAGTGGATAACCTCCGAATGCGCCGTATTATATAATCGTTGCTACGTTCTGTGGAAACATCGTGAGTCTGAATGGCGAGCCGCACCCGTGGGCGCTCGTTGATTGAACATCGAGAACCGGAAACATATAAGGAAGGGAGTGAAAGCAATGCTACGCAAACGACAGTCGAAGGATGTCGAAGGAATGCAGATTTCACGCCGCCGATTCTTTGCGGTGTCTGGCGTCGGGGCCGTGCTGCTCGCTCGCCGGCCGCTTATCGCGGCCGAGGACGGTATCGTTCCGACGATGGTCAACGCAGCAGCCAAGGCCAAGATCGTCACCAAAACTCTTCGGCGCAACATCTCGGTTCTTGAAGGTTCCGGAGGCAATATCGCCGTCCTATCCGGGCGGGACGGCAAGCTTTTGGTTGATGCGGGATTTGCCGTCTCCCGGCCGGCGCTCTCACCTGCCCTAACGGCAATAAGCGCCGATCCGATAAAACAACTGATCAATACCCACTGGCACACGGACCACACGGACGGCAACGCATGGCTGCACGACGCTGGGGCTGCCATCACGGCGCACGAAAACACGCGGAAGCACCTTTCGGTCGCCACGCGTGTTGACGGCTGGAATTACACGTTTCCGGCCGCGCCCTCCGGCGCCATACCGGCCAAAGTGTTTAAGACGAAATCCGAAATGCGGTGGAACGACACCCGGCTCCTTCTGCGGTATTACGGGCCGGCTCATACCGACAGCGACATCTCGGTTAATTTCACCGACGCCGATGTCCTCCATGTGGGGGACACCTGGTGGAACGGCGTTTACCCCTTCATCGATTACTCCACTGGAGGCAGCATCGACGGATCTATCCGCGCGGCTGAAGCCAATCTTCGGGCGGTAACCAGCAAGACAATTGTCATTCCGGGCCACGGGCCTGTGGGCGGGAAGTCCGAGATGACCGAGTTTCGCGACATGCTTGTGGCGATCCGGGAGAAGGTGGCGGCGCTGAAGAAACAAGGCAGGTCTTTGGATGCGGCGATCGCCGCCAAGCCGACTGCCGCATACGACGCGAAATGGGGACAGTTTCTGATCACTCCAGCCATGTTCACGGGGCTGGTTTACCAGGGCGTTTAATGAGTCGCTTACTCAGATCACAGAGAGGAAACCATGCCGAGATTCACAACCAGATCACTTATAAGAAGGGAGCTTACCTATGCCAACGATTACGGTAGAGGACGGAACGCAGATTTACTACAAGGACTGGGGCGCGGGACAGCCGATCGTTTTTTCTCACGGTTGGCCACTATCGGCCGATGATTGGGACGCGCAGTTGCTTTTCTTCCTGCATCGCGGCTATCGCGTGATCGCCCATGACCGCCGTGGCCATGGTCGCTCCACCCAGACCGCCGAGGGTCACGATATGGACCATTACGCCGACGACCTGGCGGCTCTTACGGCGCATCTCGACCTGAAAAACGCCATCCATGTCGGCCATTCTACCGGCGGTGGCGAGGTGACCCGCTATCTGGGTCGGCATGGCCAAAGCCGGGTGAGCAAGGCAGCGCTGATCAGCGCGGTGCCGCCGCTCATGCTGAAGACGGCGGCCAATCCGCTCGGCCTTCCCAAGGAAGTGTTTGATGGCCTGCAGGCGCAACTCGCCGCCAGTCGTTCGCAATTCTATCGCGACCTGCCAGTCGGGCCTTTCTATGGCTACAACCGGCCGGGCGCGAAGCCCTCAGAGGCCGTCATTCAAAATTGGTGGCGCCAGGGCATGATGGGGGGTGCCAAGGCGCATTATGACGGCATTGTGGCCTTTTCCCAGACCGATTTCACAGAAGACCTCAAGAAGATCACCGTTCCGGTGTTGGTCATGCACAGCGAGGATGACCAGATCGTGCCCTATGTCGCCTCTGGGCCGCTGTCCGCAAGGCTGCTGAAGAACGGAAACCTGAAAACCTACGCGGACTTCCCGCACGGCATGCCCACAACACACGCCGACGTGATCAACGCCGACCTTCTTTCGTTCTTCGAAGGGGCCGCAAGCGGCACATCGGCCTAATTGCAAGTCTGAGTCTTAGTGAACAACGCCGGCTACGGCCTGATGGGCGCGGTCGAAGAGAGCAGCGCGACTGAAGTGGAACGTCTTTACCGTACGAATGTATTCGGTCTTCTGAACGTGACACGCGCCGTGCTTCCCGGCATGCGGAAACGGCGGGCGGGACTCATCATCAATTTCTCGTCCCTTGGCGGATATAGCTCCAGTCCGGGATTTGGAGTGTATTGCTCAATCAAATTTGCGGTCGAGGGTATTACCGAGGCCCTCCATGGCGAATTGGCGCCTCTGGGTATTCACGCCACCGTGGTCGAGCCGGGATACTTTCGAACCGACTTCCTCGACACGAGTTCGCTGGCGGATACCGGCGCGCGAATCCCCGACTATGCGGCTACTGTGGGCAAAGTCCGGGAATCGGCCGCCGCTCATAACCACCTGCAGCCTGGCGATCCAGCAAAACTGGGAAAGGCGATTGTGCAACTGGCGAACGCGGCCGATCCACCGCTGCGCTTGCCGCTCGGCACGGACACGCTCCGGCGGATCAATGAAAAAAATGCGTTCGTCCAGGCGGAAACCGAAAAATGGCGTGTTTTGTCCGCGTCTACGGACTACTGAAAACGTGACCAGGGCCAGGCGGACTGCTTCTCATGAAAGCCGTCGGTCGCCGCGGCCCCTCCCTTGAGATAATCGGGTCATGCCATGCGTTCGGATCGTACTCCGCCAGGGAAGAGCCCGGAATACAGTCGCCGGATCGGAAACCTGGTTTGCCGGGCAATGCGGGTGCCGATGCACCGATGGAAAGGCAGATTCATGAAACTGTTGGGCAAGA
>Ga0302324_100002083_pt1 | contig 47212 bp, 41 predicted proteins | sample Palsa_T0_1_FD_201949 | JGI IMG/M metagenome (GOLD analysis project Ga0302324, IMG submission 201949) | Peat permafrost microbial communities from Stordalen Mire near Abisko, Sweden - Palsa_T0_1 | ecosystem: Environmental > Terrestrial > Soil > Palsa > Peat permafrost | place: Sweden: Abisko... | reverse complement strand
AGCCATGGCTATCAGCATCAAAAACACCCCGACCCAGACACGCCAATCACGATGCGCACGTTTCCAGTAAGGACGGTGGCTTTCATGAACACTACTGTGATCCGCCCCATACCCCTGATGATTGCGATCATTCATTGGTTTCCTGCTTTCTCGATCTCATTTTCTTCCTTCGATCAAATTATCGCTGCCATAGGATTCGTGCGTCTTCCAGTGGGATCGCAACGCCGTCGCGGTGCGGAATCACTCGCGCCGTGTAGTCCGCTGGCGAGCGGGCCGCCGATACAGCCGCGCTGTAAACGTAGCCGCCCGGCGCGCCGGCCAGTTGGCGATCGCGCTTCATTTCCTGCCGCACCGGAATACCGCCGTTAACTCCGTCGGCATACAGCTCTACCCGCGCCGCCATCGGGTCGAGGTCATTGAGATAGACCTGAACTTCAAAGACGTGCTGCTGGCCTTCAGTTTTCACCTTCACTTCGCCGAAGTGTAGCATGGCCCATTTCTGTTCCAGATTGTGCTGCCAATCGGCTATTTGCCTGCCGATTGCGCCTTTATTGGCGATGCGCAAATGGTAAGCGGTAGCAGCCGGGAGATAATGTTGCTCGGTGTATTCACGCACCGTGCGGTCGGCGGAGAAGCGCGGTGTCAGAAGTGCCATACTTTCACGCATCCGCGCGATCCAGGTGGTGGGAATGCCTTTCTCGTTGCGGGCATAAAACTCCGGAATCACCTCGCGTTCGAGCGAGTCGTAGAGTGCCTCGGCTTCAGCCGCATCCCAGGACTCATCGGTCCCATGTTCTTGACCGTCGCCCAACGCCCAGCCCAGGTCCGGGACATAGGCCTCGGCCCACCAGCCATCCAATTCCGAAAGATTGATGCCGCCATTGACAAGGACCTTCATGCCGCTCGTGCCACACGCCTCCCAGGGTCGCCGTGGCGTGTTGATCCAGACATCCACACCCTGCACCAGGTGCTCGGTCAATTGCATATCGTAGTCACTGAGGAAAATCGCATGAGGACGGACTTCGGGCCGGCGAATGAATTGTATCCATTTCTGGATCAGGGCCTGTCCCGCCGCATCCGCGGGATGGGCCTTGCCCGCGAGGATGAGTTGCACCGGGCGTTGAGGATTGGATAACAGGCGGAGCAGTCGCTCCGGGTCGTGCAGCAGCAGGTTCGGTCTTTTGTAGGTTGCGAAGCGGCGCGCAAAGCCCAGCGTCAACGCATTAGGATCGAAAAGGTGTCTCGCCTCCTCAACCGTATCGGGCGCCGCGCCGCCAGCGGCGTAATGCCGGGCCAGACGTTGGCGAGCGTATTCAACAAGCGACTTACTGGCGGCCATACGAAATTGCCAAAGGCTGTCGTCGGAGACGCGTCGCATGTCCTGCTCCAAGTTTTCCGTCGTCCCCAGCCAACGGTTTTTTCCACAGGCCTTCGTCCAAAGATCGTCGGCGGCCGCCGAGTCCCAGGTCGGCATGTGAACGCCATTGGTCACGTGGCCGACGGGAACTTCGTCCTGCGGCCAGTGCAGAAAAAGAGGCTCAAAGAGATGCCGGCTGACTTGGCCATGCAAGCGACTCACGCCATTCACCGCCCCGCTGCCGCGGATAGCCAGATAGGCCATGTTGAAACTTTCCGAGGAGTCGCTCGGATTCTGGCGGCCCAGGGCCAGCAAATCGTGAAGTGTGATGCCGAGTTTTTGCGTGGCATAGCGGCCAAGGTATTGTTCGATGAGAGCCGGAGCGAAACGGTCAAAGCCAGCGGCCACTGCCGTATGGGTGGTGAAGAGATTCCCCGCTCGCGTGGCGGCCAGCGCGACTTCAAATGGCTGCGCGTTCTCTTGCATGAAGCTAAGCGCGCGTTCCAACACGGCAAAGGCCGCATGACCTTCATTCAAATGACAGACTTCCGGATGGATCCCGAGTGCGGCGAGCAGCCGCCACCCGCCAATCCCGAGCAGCATTTCCTGCTTGAGTCGCAACTCCGGGCCGCCCCCATACAACTCGCTGGTGATCCCACGATGCGCAGGAAAGTTCGCCGCGTCATTGCTGTCCAGCAGGTAAAGCTTTATTCGACCAACCTGCACCTGCCAGGCGCGCAGCCAGACCGAGTAACCGGGCAAGGCGATTTCCAGGCGTAGCCATTCACCGTTCGTCTGGCGCACCGGCGTGATCGGCAACTGTCCGGGGTCATTATAAGGATACAGGGCTTGTTGCGCTCCGTCTTTGTCGATCATCTGCCGAAAATAGCCTTGTTGGTAGAGCAGCCCCACGCCGACCACCGGCACGCCCAGATCGCTGGCGGCTTTGAGCTGATCACCGGCCACGTTGCCCAGCCCGCCCGAGTAGATGGGCAATGCTTCGCTTAGCATGAATTCCATGCTGAAATACGCGACGCAGGTCAAAGGAGCTTGCGGATGATGTTGCTGAAACCACGCGGGCGTCTCCGCCGCCTGACGTTTGGCCTGCAGCAGGTCATCAACATTCTTGCGGAAAGCGGGATCGGCCAGTATGCGCTCGAGTTTGTCCCGCGAGACCGTTTGCAAGACAACCCAGGGATTTTGCGTGAGTTCCCACAGTGCTGGATCAAGTTGCCGCCAGACATCGTCGGCGCAATGATTCCACGACCAGCGCATGTCCAAGGCCAGCTCCGCTAGGGAATCGAAACCCTCGACCTCCGTGGGCAGAAGGCTGTATATCGGGTGGCTGACACGTGTCTGCTTGCTCATGGTTTCTACTCCGAATTTGTTCTGGACCGAATCTTCGTTATATCGGTCGCCGCATCGGCAGCCGTGTGCGAATGGCCATGAGGTCACACCCTTCGGAGCGTGACCCCACCGAAAATCCTACAACGTGGTTTTATCGGCTCGTGGTTGCTCCCACGGCGCTTTCTTCGGGGAGGCCGCGTTCCGGCTGATGGTGTTCCGCCAGTTCCGGGTTGGTGCGTTTGATGACCTCTTGAGCCCGAGCCGCTTCCTGCGGGGAGCCGTGGGCGATCAGGACAAATTTGCCGGTCTTGATCGCTGTCTCGTACTGCAAAATGCTGTCCTTGGGGATTCCGAGTCCGTACAAACCGGCCCCAATCGCGCTCAAACCGCCCACCACGACGGCGCCTTCCAGTGCCCCGACGATCCATGTGACCAACGGCCCGGCCACCAGAAGCTGTCCCAGACCAGGAATCCAAAAGAATCCGGCTCCGAACAACAAGCTCCAAAACCCACCCCAGAACGCCCCCATTTTCCCCCAGTATTTCATGCGGTCGCCGTTATTGTAGTAGCCGACCACGTGTTCATCCGTGTGATAGTCGCGTCCGACGATCGACAGCTTCTTCATATCAAAACCGGATTGCTGCAGTTCCTTTACGGCAACTTCGGCTTCGGCGTGCGATTTGTAGATCGCCACGACACTATTGTTCTTGGTCATGATTGTCCTTTCGTTTCGTTCTGCTTTTTCCTGAACCGGTCATCGTATTTTCGAAGCAAGAAAGAAATTCTGCCGGCAGCACGTCGGTTGGCCAAACGGGACGATGAGCCGCATCCCCATGGATGGTCCGCTACTCCATCTCGCCGTCGTCTTTACCCGCCAGGCGTTTGGTTCCATTCAGGGAGTTATCCCCCTGTTCAACAAATCAAAAACGCGTTGGTGTTCTCGGAACACGACGACGTGCGCATCAACGGCGAGCCGGATGATTCCCTTGGCGTTGCGATTCCCGCAAACGCCGTAAACAATCTCGATGAGGTTGCCAAACGTCAATGTCTTCTGTTTGTGATTGGCTTTCATGCCATGACGATACGCCGAGAAGTTCTGCGGGTGCTATGGGGTGTTGACCCCATCGGGAACTCCATCAACCCAATATGGCCGCCGTGACTGCGCTTGGAACCCCGATTCGAATGAGGCCGGGCAAGACGTGGTTGCGTTTACGAATTCTGGACAGCGGGGAATCAGGTGCCAGTACGGACAATAGAGCCCATCACCGTGCGAATGGGTGCGGCATTAGAAGCTTGCGCGATCGTCGGCTTCCAGCCAGTCGAACGTGGTGCTCGTTTCGGGATTGATCCCAAGTTTCTTGCAGTTCTCCATGAAATAAGCGCGACGCTCCGGATTTTTCATCAGGCTGCCGGCTTCGGTTTCATCCGACCAGGCCTTGATTTCCATAGCCGTTTTTGGCTTGCCGTTTGTCTGTAGCCAGGTGCCGATCTCTTCGTAATTCGACGCGGCCGTAACAGCCGCTGTGAACTGCGCTCCAGTAATGCCCTTGAAACTGAAGAGCATATTGTCCAGGGGACAATCGTAATGGTATTCCCCCAGTTTTCCCGCCAGATTGGCGCGGCATTTATCCGTTGTCCGCGCCGCAATGGCAAATCCGTTAATACGTTCGCGAGGGCTGTGAGGTGCCTGCCTGGTGAGGTCTCGGGCGACGATGGCTGTGCTCATAATCTTAAGTCTTTCGCAATCTGCTTCTTATGATGATTACGCGTTCGGGTGTGGTGGATGGTCGACTTGGTCTGGTTCCGCGATGGGAAGCCTAAAGCTCTTCTTTGTCCTTTTTTGCGGCGGCTCTGGCGGCTTGGAGCATTTGATCATGCTCCGCTTCCTGGACGCCCTCTTCGACGAGTTTCTCGCTCTCACTTCGCCCTTCGTCATCCTCATCCTCGTCGGAACTTTCCGGCGCCTTGTGTCCAGTTGAGCCGGGCACCGGGTCCAAGCGTTCTGATTCGGGCACCGATTCAAGGGTCGCCTCTTCGGGTTCTATATCTGATCCGCCCGTCAATTCCCGCTTGGCCTGTTCAAACTCGGACTTCGACACGTGATTCGGAGAATGACCATTGATCATGGCCAGTTCACGAGCGCGCTTCAGTACCATCTCCGGCGTCACCGTGCCGATGCCGATGAAATTCTCGGTAAGAACGCCTTTCGTGAGGGGGTTGTCATTCATTTGTGGAGACTTTCCGCGGCGGCCTGCGCGATGTTGCCTTCCGCTGTCCGCTGGATGTCTTCCTTTGTAAGGTTTACGAACACTTTCGATTCCTCGTAATTGATCCGCTCGACCTTGCTGGGGGAAATCAGGATTTCCTTGCCCGCATACCAGTGACCGGTTTCGACGACCAGTTCGCTGATCGCCCAACTCTTGTCATCCACCAGGAAGCTGTTCACGGCGCCGATCGTTCCATCGACCGCTTGAATATGGTAGCCCGTTATTGCCTGGGCGCTCCGTAGATGGCTGTCACCACTTTGCTGGTGCTCGCGGGGAGCACGAAGCGCAGGGCCCGGCGGTGGCATGACGACTGGATAGCTTCCCAGCCCCCACATCTGGCCTCCCTCCCAGTACACCGGCCAGCCGTAATAGCGGTAATAGTCTTCTTCGTATTGGCGTGAGACCGTCCGGTGCGACTCAATCGAGGGGCTCTCTTCAATCTGTTTCCGATTCAGGTTGATCTGCAGGACCTTGGCCTTGGGGTCGAACTTCCCAAACACATGCGGAGAGAGCAACACCAAACGTCCCGCCAACCAGGAGCCCGTGTCCGCGACCAGATAGCGAACCGCCCATGTTGCGTCGTCAAAGTAAAAGTCCTTCACATGACCAATGTCGCCGTCTGACGCGCCGAGCTTGTTTCCGTAAAGCTGTTTGATGTTTTTTAGCATAACAATCTGCGTCCTTATGTATGCGTCACCACCATCTTCTACTGGATCCGTGGAACCTTGATGTCTCCGGCGTGATTGATAATTCCGAAGGCGTACAGCAGCCAGATGACGACGCAAATCACCACGACAATGTTGAGAATTTGTTTAATCTTCCCGTCCATCGGGATGTAGTTATTGACCAGCCAGAGCAACACTCCCACGACAATCAATGTCACAACGACAGAAATCAGCGGCATAATTCATCTCCATTCGAGGGGAAGCATTGTTCTTTCATGCCATCACTATAAGCGGGGACAATGTAAGAGTGGTATGGGGTGTTGACCCCATCGGGGATTCGATGAAACAAACCGTTGCGGGGTCCCGGGAATGACGGTTCTGTTTTTCAATTGGGAGCCTGGGCGTGGGCTTCGACGAACCATAGATACTTGTCCGCCCCACGCGAAATCTCGGTGCAGATATCGGCGGTATCGGCGTCCTCGAGTTCGTTGGCCTGGTCGATGGTCTGGCGGATCAGTTTGCCAAAAGTCGCAATGGCCCGGGACAAGGCCCCCACATGTTCCGTGCCGCTGGCGATTGCCAGTGGATACTCGGGCAGGCTGGATTCCCTGGCGGCCACACGGATGGTGCCTTTGGCGATTCCGCCCAGTTGGACGACCCGCTCGGCAATGAGATCCACGTATTCTTCCGAATCTTCCGAGAACTTGTCGAACAGTTCGTGCAGGGCGATAAAGCCGGGACCCTTCACGTTCCAATGGGCCTGCTTGGCCTGGATCATCAGGTCAATGGAATCCGCCAGTCTGTCTTGCAGTAGCGCCGCCACTTTGATCCGCGTTTTCTCCGGCAAATCGCTCTTGGTTTTATACATGGGTCATCTCCTTTTTGATTTCAAACATTCCTCGTTGCGTGGCTTGATTCCGGCCCAATGGCCGGAGCCTCCTTATGGAAATACTCGCGAACTTTCGCGGCGACCTGGCGGTCCGTCATCTTGTCGACGGTTTCAACTGCGATGACGTGTCCCCCGAGTTTGGCGTGCTCGAGACGTTTCTTGAGTTCACCCTTGGCCTCGCCCGGACCAAACAGCAGAATGGATTCCGCATCACGAATCGCCGCAATCACCTCCGCGTAGAACTGGTTGAGATGGCCTGTAAATTCCCTCTCGTGGCTGTCATCGGCCGGCGGCGGCTGACCATGGTGGGACGTCGAACGCACGCCCGCAAAACGCCCCGGCTGTTTCTCAACGTTCGATCTGATCTCCATCGTCTCTTCCCCTTCGGCCGAGACGATCGCGATGACTGCCTTCCGATGATCAATCCACAACCCCACAGTAGTCTTCATATTAATTGTTCCTTGTTCGGTTGACGGACGGGACAATGCATGTCCCTTTTCATTGTTATCGCCGGGCCAGTCATGCGTTTGCGCTTCGTTCTCCAATCGATCAATATCAATTCTGGTATCGCTTGCGCCCGCAGTCGTCGTCGGCAACGGCGTGCTGGACGGCTTGTGTTTCATTGCACGATAATAAGCATGGGAAACCGGACCGGCACCATGGGGTGTTGACCCCACTGGTGATTCTATGAATCGAGGTGTTCTCAGCGCACTGGAGACGGACCGCAATTCTCAGATAGCGTCCTCAGGCATTGTTCAGAGAATACTGATACAAACGCGGCGGTACATGGGCTTGAGTCTTGTTCAGCACCGCACACACATGGGCTTTCGATCCGTCCAGCAATGCGCCTGCTTGCCGCGCGACTCCCATGTCTGTCTTTTCCGATTCGAGGACGAGAACCACGATATCCACGAATCCCGCCAGGCGTGGCGTAACGCTCGTCTGGCTGACCGGTGGCATGTCGAAGATGATGTAGTCGTAATTGCTGGCCTTGAGTTTCGGCACCAGACTTGTGAATTGTCGGGGCAAATTGCCTCGATGACCGCCACCGTCAGTTATTTCGGTTACGACGAAAAGGTTGTCCTGGACCTCGGTGCAATGGGCGTCATGCAAAGCTTCGTGCAACCCGCACACGGACTTGCCCTTCCAAAACTGTTGCGCTGCGGCCTTCTCCCGGTTCATGTCAACCAGAAGCACGTTTCCGTCCCCGGCCTCCGACAGGCAACCGGCCAAGCCAGCGGCGATTGTGGTAACGCCGGCGCCTTGGCCGCAGCTTGTCACCGCAAGTAGTTTTGGTTTGTGAGTGAGATTCCGAACTTCGAAGTCAACGATCAACCTGTCCCGCAATGCCTCATGAAACGGATTCAAAGCCGGGCTGCTATTCCAGGGAGCTGTCTCAGGCCTGTGGCTGGTTTCACACGATCCGTTGCCGGCGGCTTCAGGCACCTCGCCGTCCGGAACTTTCAGGAGCAACGGCTCGCCTTTCGCCGCCTCGCGAAGGCGGCGGTGACCGTTCATGCCGGTATGCGGGATGGAAAGAAACAGGGGTATTCGCAGCTTCGATTCAATATCGACGGGACGCCTCACGGATTGGTCGAGTTTCAACTCGATCAGAAACGCCAGTGCAACTCCGCCGCATAGACCCGCCAGGATTGCACCGGCCATCACCCCGTAGGTCATTGACTTGGCTCTAAACGGGGGGGATGGGGCTTGAATCACACTGATATTCGAAACCTTTCCAGCCCCCAGTGCTTCATCGAAGCGGGACTGCTCCAAACTGGCTGAAAAGTGCCGATAGTTCGCCTCTTCCAGTTCTTTGGTACGCTGTAACTCCTGGATTGTTGCTACGCTTGCCGCCGTGTTGATCGCTTCGATCCGAAGCTGGTCGAGTTGCGAACTCAACGCCGGGATCTTGGCTTCCAGGACGGCGACCCGACCCCATTCAGTGGACGGATTGATGATGAATCCTTCTTCCTGTCCGGTCGCTGCGGCCCGCAAGCCTGCCAATCGCGGATACTTTTCCTCGAGGATCCTCTTGGCTGCTTCGGCCTCCGCAATTTGCTCGCGAACTCTCTTGACCGGGACGCTTTGTTCCGTGAACTGGGTCAGAAGTTCCTGTTGTTTTTTCCATAATAAATCGAGGCGCCCCCAAAGACTCCTGTAAATGACTGCAGCCCCGGCAAATGTCTCGGCACGCACCACGATATTCGACGGCATGGCGTTTACTGCAGCCGGCGCGGGCTTCGGCACATCCTTCAATGCCGCCTGATGCTCCGCCAGTTCAGCTTGTGCATTAAACAGATCCTGGCGAAGTTTCGAAATCTGATCTGTGTACACCTGCTTCGTATCCGCCAGAGAAAGGACTCCGGCGCTGGTTCTCGCTCTCTGCAGTTCCTGCTCTGCCTTGTCGAGCTGCGATTTCAACTCCCCGGTCTGCCGTGTCAGAAAGTCATCGTAGACACCAAGTTGCTGATGGATATCAGCGTGTTTCTTAAGGTATTTCGCGATTAACTCACGGAGGACAGGTTGAACGACCTCACGATTGCGGTATTGAAAGACGACGCGTATAACACTGCCCTTGCTGGGCACTTCCACTGTCAAATTCTTGCTTACGAGAGTCGCGGTCGCGTCTCGATTGCCAGCCCCCCGTGACTTGGGGTCGATCTTCTCGGCCCCGACGGTATCGACCACTTGCTGCGCGAGATCAAAGCTGCGCAGGATTTCGATCTCAGTGTTGACAATGTTGTTGCCCGCTTCGTCAGGCGATCGTACCCGCGCATCGGTCGTGGTCGGGTTCATGAACTTGCTATCCTGCACATAACGGATCAGCAGTTTCGCTTCCGACTCGTAGACGGGTGGCCTGACCACGAACAGTGCCGCCGCCGCCAACACGCCGATTGCAGAACACGCGATTATTTTCCACTTCTGCCGGAACAGTATGTAGTAGATATCCCCCAAATGTAATCCGGGGGCACGATCTGATGTTTGTTTATGCGCCATGAAGGTTGTCGCTCGCTCTCCACTCTCGTTTGTCCAGGCGCGTCACACTTGCGGTGGCCCGGCCCCATGTCAGTTCATGGAACTCTGGCGCAGGCATGCCCCTCATCATCCTAGATTCGTTCGGCACGCTGACCGCTTTGTCGCAAGAAGGTTTAGGGAGCAGTGTTTTCATCGCTTGGCTTTCTTGCCGTGAGAATACGTAGGGAGGCAGGCCGGGCGCTATGGGGTGTTGACCCCACCTGGAGATTTCAGGAATCCAGACCCGAATACGACAGGCTGGGCTAGGTTCCGGTCTGTTGGCGCTGCCTGATCAGCAGTTCCTTGATTCGGTTGGGTCGCGGAACGCCGCGGGCCTCTTCGGCGGCGTCAATGGTCGCGGCGGTGGAGATGGTGAGGTCGCCGATACCAACCAGTCGGCCCCACACGCCCTGTCGCACGTCGATGGAGCGAATATCTTTGATGAAGAACTCACTCGACTCTTTGGCGAAAAACCCTTCTTCGACGGAAACGCGGTCCGTATAAATTCGCATCACGAAGGAGTGGCGCCGGTATAGCGCGACAAGCAGCGGCACCAACAGCCAAAAGAACAGCAGATGCCAGCCAAACGTCCACCACGAAGGACGCACCTGCAGCAGTACCGACTGTGCGCCAACGGCAGCGACCGCGCTGGCTTGAGTCGCTGGCTCCGGAGCGGCGGCGAGGTCGCCGCGTTCCCGTTGTGCTACCGGGTAGCCGCAGGACGGACAAGCGTTGGCTTCAGTGGAAACCTGATTGCCGCATTCCGCACACGAGATCAATGCCATGTGCAACCCCGGGGTGTTGGTGTTGTGTTAAAGACTTGGCTGCACATCGGTACGTTGACTCCGTCGTTTGGTTCCCCATGACTGACCCTAGCGACTCAGAACGCTTCCACATTTGACGACATGAGAATAGGCCGGGAAGCCGTGCAGTCGCCATGGGGTGTTGACCCCATAGTAAAAAGACCGGCTATTGGCGTAGCTTACCCCTGCGATAAAGAAAGGAGTAACAGTATGGGATTAATTCTATTGATATTGGTCATTCTCTTCCTCGTGGGCGCGTTGCCCACTTGGCCCCATAGCAAAAACTGGGGTTACTATCCGAGCAGCGGTCTTGGAGTGATAGTCGTGATTCTACTCGTATTGGTTCTTGCGGGTCGGATTTGAGCGACAAACGCGGCGGAGAAAGTCAGCATGCACAAGACCCAACGCCGGCCCGAGAAATTCATGAAACGACGGACTTGGGTCTGTAGAACGCTCATCGTGTGTGCGCTGACGATGACGGGCTGTTCGACGGTCCAAAAGGTTCTCCCGACCGCGGCCTGGCATAAGGCTCGTGTGCGCAACGAAGGCTACAGCCTCCTGTATCAACTACTGAGTCAGGATAGCGACGTCGCCAAAATCCTCATTATCAAACACGCCGACCCACCGGTCGCTGACGTCATCAAAGAGATCGCGAGCACCTGCGACCAAGCCAGGCAGGAACTGGACTTGTTTCATAAAAAAGATCGTCACCTCAGCTTTGAGATGACCAACCTGCCCGAGTTCGAACAGCAGACACGCGCCGCAATCGCGTCAACCGTGACCAAACAGCTTCTCACGTCCAGCGGCAAAACATTTGAACGTCGTTTGCTCTTCACCCAAACCGAGGCCATGAACTACGCCGCCCATCTGGCGCAGGTATTGCACGAACAGGAAGACAACGCGAATCGTAAGAATTTCCTGGCGACACTCTCGCAGCGCTGCACCACTCTTCACGACAAAGCGATCGATCTTCTGAAATAGCGCCGGCGATTCCTGCTGCATTTACTTGGCGAATTCCAGCGGGGGAACACTCCGACTCGTTAGTATCCAGAAACCGCCGGCAGTCGTCGGCCAGATCAGACATTGAGTATGACGCCGGCCCGGGATCGGAACCGCCCGTTCCTGCATGAAAATGTTGCTCGCGCGCCAGCACCCATGCTGTGAGGAATCGGCGTGGAGAACGCCTCTGGGGCGCCAGCAGCGCGAGCAGATTTCCGGCTGGCTACGCGGCCTTCTGGTGTTTGGCCCGCTCTTCGTGCATCGCGCCCCTGCCGGCTTCGATGGCAGCGGCCAATTCCGCTTTTTTGCCTTGGACGAAATCCGTGGCACTATCCAGAGCGTCTGACGCCTGGCCCTTGAGATCGCGGCCCTTCTTGGCGAGCAGATCCCGTGTTTCCTTGCCCGAACGCGGCGCATACAGCAGCGCCGCCCCCGTCCCGACAAGCGCGCCGATAGCAAACGCTGCGAGATAGCCGCCGACGCGACTTGATTCATTGTTGTCTGACATGTTGATCCTCTGTTTTCTGTGGTTGGTGATGGTTTCGGTTCAAGAACGTCTCAAAGAATTTCGCGATCCCTTTGCGAAAAATCTGTGCGTTACGCGCCGCCGTCAGGAGGGGTGGCTCCAAAATCGTGCCGACTTCCTCGACGACGCGATCCACTCGCCCCGTCCAGTTACGCACGGTTTGGATCACTTGCTCGATGTCGTCACACTGCTGATTGGCGCGCGTGGACAGTTCGTTAACACTGTACAACAACTTGCGGCTGTCCTGAACCAAGACCGATACCTCGGCTTTCAGTTCCTCCATTGTTTGCGCCATCCGTGCGGCGTGCTTGCGGAGTTGGAGTATTGCCGGTATGCAGAACGCAACGAAGATCACGACCGCAACCGATGCGAGAAATAAGGCGATCTGGAGTGGGTTTGACATTCAACTCACCGGGCTGGCCGTGTTGTTGTTCACAACGTCAAAGTAGGCGAGAGAGCGGGGAGCCGCTATGGGGTATTGACCCCATGTGAGACTACTGGGACCTGATCCCGACAAGAGCAGGTCGGGGAGATGGCCGGCTTAGCCGCTAGACGATCGGTAACTGGACGCTGCTTTCGATGATATCGGCCCTGATGGCGTAGCGGGTGGGCGCCCGTGAACAATCCACAAACGGTGACGGCGATTCTCTCAGACTCAGCCACACCAATTTGGTTTGCAGGCACCCGCTGTCTTCCGAAAATACTGCGGATTGGTGGCAGGCGCCGGGCGGCACGATGTATTTCCCACATTTTGGTTGGTGCCGACCCGTTTACCAACAACCAGCAGTTCTATCGAAGACTGGCGGGGAAATTTGGGAGCCTCATCGACTCCCGCCCAACGCAGTTTTTCCGAGTGGCTCCGTCGCATCAAGAGTGCAATGGAACTGGCGAGTCTGTGATCTTCCGGTCCGCGGCTCAGAATCGGGCTGGATTCGTGAACTCTCGGATGGGGTGAACGCCTTATATCGCCCGCCCGGTTCCGTGCGTATTGTCCTGTCGCGTAAATCAATCGGAGTCAAATCAACCATCCAGACAATGGAGCACGAGCGATGAAGAGGAGAAATATTGTAGCGACCATATTCCCTGCTGCCGTTTTGGCGATCGGGATTACATGTACCGCTTCAGGCGGTTTTGCGGAGACCACGAACGTTCCCGCAGTTACCGCACAGCCTGTACCCGCAGAACCCGCACCGAAAAAGGTTGAACCCGCACAGCCTGTACCCCCACAGCCTGAGCCAAAAAAGGCCGAACCCGCGCAGTCCGCACAGCCCATACTCTTGAAGTCCGCGCCCGCACAACCTGTACCCGGAGAGTCTGTGCCAGTAGAACCCGTACCGGCACAACCGACACCCGCAGAGCCTGTACTTGTACTGCCTGTGTCCTTGGCTGTACCCGCGCCGCCCATGAACTTGCAGATTATAAGCCAGTAATGGGATACCAACCGGCACAACAACTGGTCTCCGCGCTAGATCGGGTGGGGGACTGCGGCGGAAAAAGTTGGAGAGTCGAGACTCAGGCCCGAACGTTCAAGCCTTCCTCTTCCCATCGGAAATTAGCGTACCTCGCCTGAAAAATCCCTAGAGAAACCCTCGCTCGACTCTCCGCCCTCCATATACGTCAGGGCGCGAGAAACACAAGGGGTATTCAAGCCCCCCAGAAGGTATATCGCCGCCGTTGATTTTCATTCCGGCCGGTGCAAGGGCTGACGGGAGGGTAAAGGGCTTGAGTTCCCGGTCCGGTTTAGCGTTCATTTCCAGATGTTGAAATTGAAGGTGAACTTCTTTTTTTGGAGCAAGGCGCGTCCGTCGAGGAAGAGAAGTCCGACAATGAGCACGATACTGAAAACGATGGTGAAAATCCCTTTCCAGGGAAGAGCACCGGGGGCTGTATTGGCGAAAGTGGCGACGGTGTAGCGCGCCACGACCAGCATGACGGCGTCGCTCATCAATTTGGCGCAAAAGAAAGGCGGCACAATGCGGATCGCTTTCACTTTCGCGATGGCGGCGGCGGTGAAGAGGAGCGTGTCCGAGAGTGGTGTCACGGCGAAAATGAAAACGAACAGCCAGCTATGCCAGAGTTTCTTACTAAACTTTTTCCCGACGAATTGCAGTTCCTCATGTTTGTTACGTTTGAGAAATAGTTTGGAGAATTTGGGGACACACAAGCTCATCAGGTATCTTCCGAGAGTGGACCCAAAAGCGCTGGCGGGCACCGCGATCCACGGGTTCAAGTGAAATTTTACCAGCAGAAACACCATGATGGTCCACGCCGGGGGCGCGATGACGGGAATGAAGTCGAGCGTGAGCGCTGACAAAAAGACGGCCAAGTATAACATTGCGTCTATCTTTGTCCTCTCCCTTTAACCATGGCAGTCCTTGCTAATTGACGCCTTTTTGTACACGGGTTCGTTCCCAAGCAGAGGATGATCACCATATAGCATACCCCTGACGGCTCTGCTCTATGATGCCGTGATATTGGATTCTGTCAGTATGAGGGCCGGATTCGACAGTAACATTCCCTGGAACCACCGGATGGAGTCGAGAGCTGTTGTTTCCAAGGGTTTGCGCGCGCACCAACCCAATTCTCGCGCTGCTTTCGAAAAATCAAACCACTGCTGTCGCCGCGCATGCGCCGCCGTTTCCAAACAAACCCATTCACTCCCCAGCGCCTCACCGACGGCCCCCGCCAGTCTGATCAAGGACTGTGGCAGGCTGAAACGGGGTGCCTGGCGTTGGGTTAAGCGCGCCAGTAGCTGAAGAAACTCATCGAGCCACACGTTATGATGCCCGAGCAAATAACGCTCACCCGTTCGGCCACGTTCCGCCACTGCCAGAATTCCGTCCGCCAAATCCGTCACGTGAATAAAATTCAACCCCACGCGCGCTCCAAACGGGAATCGACTGCGCAGATAATCTCGCACAATCCGCCCCGTCGGCGTGGGCGCCTCGTCTCCCGTTCCGAGTGGACTCGTCGGACTGGCGATTGTCACCGGCAAGCCGTGGCGTGCCGCCTCCAACGCGAGTTTCTCCGCCAGCCATTTGGAACGCCGGTACGATTCCTGTCTGGCAACATGCACCGGGAAGTCGCGCTCCGTTAGCAATTCCTCTTTGCCTTCCAACACACCGCAGGAACTTACATGCACGAATCGCCGGACGCCATTACGTCCAGCGGCTTCCAGCAGATACTTCGTACCGGAAATGTTCGTTTCCTCATTGAGGCGTCGCGTCTTGCGCCCAAACTGGAATGTCGCGCCCAGATGAATCACGGCGTCGCAGCCCTTCATGGCCCTGGCGACGCTGCCGCGATTGCGGAGGTCGCCGCGCGCAATTACAACGTGATTTCCAAATAACCGTTGCGCCTTTTCCGGCGTACGACAGAATACCCGGACGGTCGCGCCCCGGGAGAGTAACCGACGCACCACATAGCGCCCGATAAAACCGGTGCCACCAGTGACCAGGAATTGCGTCGGCAGAAACATTGCGGCAGAACTCTCATGAAACCTGAACGACTGAGATGTGTGTTTCATTGCCGGCGATCTTGAGATGAGCGTGGCACCTAATACCGACACTCCATGAAATCCCGTTACGAGCCCGGGGAAACCCGTATTACTCGTCCGGACAACTCCTTGCCGTTGAGTTGGTCAATGGCTCTTCGTGCCTCCTCCGCTGTTGCCATCTCCACGAATCCGATTGCTTTTGACGCGCGCGTGGTTCCATCCGTGACCACGTCGCAGGTGACGACTCGCCCCGCTCCCTCGAACAGTCTCTGCAACTCAGCGTCCGTCGTGCTGACGGGCAGACGGTGGACATGTAGCATTGTTGGCATATTCGTACTCTTTCATTTGGTGGAGAATGGGGAATTGGGCGATTCTTCGCAATGGGGTGTACACCCCACCCTCTACCATCCAAAGCCACGCGACTCCCGCAATATGGCGCCAGCATCCGACCGGGGGCGAGGTCACGAATCGAACTCCGCAGGAAAAAGGCGCCAAAGGGAGCGGTCCCAAGGAACAAACCCTGACCGAAATGTTTGGGCTACGGGTCGGAGACATGCAGACGGATGAACCGGCTGGTCGCGGTTCCCATGGACGTGTTATCGCGCCCAATGAACTGCGTCGGAGTATTGGTGATGGTCACAGTAAACGGGAGGCCGGACACCCAGGTCATAAGGTCGCCGGAAACTTCCATCGTGTAGGTGACATCGGGCGCTTGCGCGGTACGGTTGACGGTCAGGGCCAGATAGCTCTGGCCGCTAAACTGCAGAATGCTGGCGGCGGGCAACTGGCTGCCGGCTGCCGTCGCGAACGGATTCAACCCAAGGGCGTACTTGATCAAATTGGGAACGCAATCACCGGCCGGGCTGGCGGTGTCGGCGCCGGCGCCGACATTGGATGGGTTGTTGAAGTAAGTGTTGCGCCATACCTCCAGCGGCGTGAGCGTAGACGGGTCGAGCAGACCAAAGACGCCGACTCCATTTGCCGTGCCGACGTAAACACGGGCGCTGGCAATCGTGGGGGTGATGAACTTGTTGCCAGTGCCAAACTGGTCGCGACCACCGGGGGCTTGGTTGCTGTTGTACAACTCGTGGGTCAGATTGGTGGCATCGTACGCATGCAGGACCGCCGGGGACGTGTTTTCCGCGGCCCAAAGGATCGCGTTCGAAGTGCCGTTGGCGGAAACACCCGGTGTTGCGCCGGGGGACGCGAACGTGCCGGTAGTTTGCGACGACGCGGCAATCAAGCGCGCGCTCTGGAATGGGAACGCTTTGATGTGGTCGCCCACAGCGCCGTAGTACAGGGTGCCGTTGAAATACGCCGGTGTGGAAAACACTCTGCCCGCAAGCACATTGGTGAGCTTCTGGTAGATCGCGTTGTCGTTCGCGGGGTTGAATTTGCCCATATTCGTGCGATCGACAAGGTAAATGGCCTGGTCCTTGCCGGCGCCAACGGCGAGCTGACGCGTGTTATTCTGGCTATCGATCATGTCCGGCAGAAGAAGCTCCCCTCCCGAGCCCAAATCGATATCATTGGCGTTTTCGTACGCATTGGTGTACGTCGCAAAATAATCCGCGACAGCCAGTACGTTGTTTGTCGTCGAGAGCTTTATGAAGGCGTTGCCGAAATCTCCCTGGGCTGGGAGACCACCGGCGGTGAGCGCCGTATCAAATGTTCCATTGCCGTCCAGAAAATAAATATTGTTGCTGGCATCGGCGGCGAGGCCATCGCCGGCCATCCAAATCGCGCCCTCACTACCGTTGGGGGTGACGTTCAAGATACTCGTCTGGGCGAGCGTGTGCTCGTCGTAGCCGATGATCCACCCGGTGTACGGTTGATCATCGCAATGTGACGCCCAGGCGGTATAGATCACGCCGTTCAACAGGAGCAGGCCACAACGCTCTTTGTATTGGGCGGGATCAAAGACGACATTGGTGCCATTGCTATTGTCTCCCGACCCGGGGTAGCTGGCGGTGACGGTGACAGCGGCGACGTTGTCCGTGCCGGTGGCGAGATCCAGCGCGTGGAGCCGTTGAAAATAGCTGCCCGACCCGTTCTTGCTCATTGCGACGACGAAGACTGTGCCGTTGGGTCCCAATTGGCAGTCAATGACAGGCGTGGCGGTGACACCGATCTCCGGCGTTACCTGACTGCAGCCACGATCGTCGGAAGATGTCTCGTTGGACCCGATCAGCGACACCTGCCAGAAGATGTTGGTCGAGTCGGCATCGAACGCGTACACGCTGCCGTGCTCCGAGGCGACAATCAACACGTTGTGCTGGCCGTTGCCCGGGATCGAAACCCCGGCTGTGTAGAGCGGCTGCGCATCCACTTTGCCGTCAACGGGCAGAATCCATAACTTACCGAAATGGTTGGTCTTGACGTTGGTCGAGGACAGGATTTGTTCGTGGAGGGCCTGTCCTGTGCGCGCGTTGTCCTCGTGATACGTCAACACGTCGGTCATTTGTGCACGAGCAGCGGGCATATGCGCGAGGAAAAGTATCGAACACACCATCGCACAAACTGGCGAGGCAGACACAAACTGTCCCCACCACCTGGTCCCGTCAACGTGCCGCCCCGCTGCCTCGAACAGCCTCTGCAACTCAGAGTCCGTTATGCTGGAAGGCAGACGGTGGACATGTAGCATCGTTGACATATTGGTTTTCCTCGATTCGCAGACTCAGCGAAGAGTGGGGCACCGGGCGATTCCCCGCCATGGGGTATTCACCCCACCCTGTACTAGTTTTGTGAAACTTCGGCGGGTTTGCGACCTCTGCCGTGCTGGGTCTCTTCGGTCAGCTCTTCGTCCGCTGAAGAGATACGCGAGCTTGCTGCGCCGAGAGACTCTCGATTGCTACGGGTCAAAGCCAAATCTTTGAGCGAAGCATTCGCGGCTCGTTCCTGGTCAAGAATCTCCTTCAATAGACCCGCGGCCACATCATTGTCCAATAGCTCGGCCCAGGCGTGGAGGCAGCCATAGGACGCCATTTCGTAATGTTCGACTTTCTGCGCGGCGGAGATCAGGGCGGCATTGATGGCCGGGGACCCTTTGAACTCTGCGGCAATTTGATCGCCTTCTTCCAGAAGTCCGATGGTGGCCAGGCACGTCTTCGCGTACGGTTTGATGTCGAAGGATTCAAAGACGCCCTCCAGTTTTGTCACATGACCTTCGCTCTCTTTCAAATGGGACAGGAACGCGGCTTGCAAATGAGTACACTTGGCTGCCTTGGCCAGTTTGGGCAGTGCTTTCACAATCCCGCGCTCGGAATGATACATTTCCGCCAGTTCGGTCAGAAACAGGTCTTTGAGCATTTTCATATTCTTTTCCTCAATTGGCAGTTGGTTATTTTTTTCATACAGAGCTTTCCCTCTCACACGCCGCACCGTAGGGGAAGAATCTGACGGGTGCCATGGGGTCTAACCCTACCAAGAAGTTCATGAGGCCAATGACATGTCGAGGAGGCAGCCGGTTCCGCAACTAGACGATCGTCAGCTGGACGCTGCTTTCGATGATGCCGGCCCCGATGGCGTAGCGGGTGAGACCGGAAATCTCGTGGATGTTGAGCTTGGCCATGAGATTCTGCCGATGTTTTTCGACCGTTTTGATGCTGATGCCGAGATCCGATGCAGTCTGTTTGTTGGCCTTGCCTTCGGCAATCAGTTGGAGCACCTCCACCTCGCGCGAAGTCAGGCGGGCCGCTTTCTTCCCTACCGCTCCGCCTCCCGCAGTTGCCCTCTGAGAATGATCGTGGAGGCGCTTGGCAATGGAGGGGCTGAAAAAGGTGTTTCCGTTCTGCACCTCCCGAATCGCCCGGGACAGATCTTGCGAGGAGGTTTGCTTGAGCAGAAATCCCACTGCACCAAATGCCATCGCCTGGTCGACATACGCGTCATCGCTGTGCGCGGAGAGCATGAGCACCTTGGTGACAGGAATGGCCTTGCGAATTTGCCGGGTGGCTTCCAACCCATTCAGCAGCGGCATGGCAATATCCATCACGACGACCGCGGGGCGCAGCTTTTTGGCCAGGGCCACCGCTTGGCGGCCAGTCTGCGCTTCGCCGACCACCTCGAGATCGGCTTCGGCCGACAACAACTTCCGAAACCCCTCGCGGACGATCGTATGGTCTTCAGCCAGCAGGACGGTGATGCATTTCATAAAGATTAAGTCCCTTTCCCGTTCGTGAATGGAATCTGTGCCCGGATGGTGGTGCCTTTGCCTGATGCGGATTCGACACTAAAGCTGCCGCCAACCATCTCCACGCGCTCGCGCATACCCAGCAACCCCAATCGCTTGTTTTTCCTGGCAAGCAACACGCGCTCCACCTGAAAGGATTTGCCGTTGTCCTGGATGGTCAGGCAAACGGTGCCCGGAAGTTTCTGAATGCGTAAGTCCACCTGGCTGGCGTGCGCATGGCGGGCGACATTGGTCAGCGCCTCCTGGGCGACGCGATAGAGGACCGTGCGCTTGACACTGTCCAATTGTTCCACCGCCGCATACACCGTGAGGCCCACATGGACGCGCGTCTGTTTCGAAAAGCCTTTCACAAACGAATGCAGAGCGGGAATCAACCCCAGGTCGTCCAACACCGTCGGGCGCAGTTCCCGCGCAAACCGATGCACGATGTCCACCGATTTTTCGACCATCCGTTGCGCACTGGAAATTTTACTCTGGAGTCCCTTCGTATTGTGCGTAGCCTCGGTCTTCAGGGCCGCCAGCCGGACATTGATACCGGTCAAGGTCTGGGCGATTTCGTCATGCAGCTCGCGGCTGATCCGCTTGCGTTCTTCCTCCTGCGCCAACAGAAGCTGGCGGGACAGGTGCCGCAATTGTTCCTGCAAATGGTGCGACTGCTCCAGCAGTTTGCCATAGTGTTGCTCGCTATTTCGGAGGGATTCCTCCACGGCCTTACGCAGGGCGATTTCCTGTTTCAACTGCAGGTTCGAGTCGGCCAGATCCGCGCTGCGCCGGTGCAAGACCTCGACCATTTGATTCAAGCGGACATTGGCCTCGAGCGCGGTGCGATGCGTCTCCTCGATCGGGGCGACGGCCTCGGCAAAGAATGTCCCGGCTCGCCGGATCATTGCATCCCGGATGCCGGAGGAGTAGCTCGGCAACACGAGGGTAATCAATGCGTGCTCGTGAATCCTGGCCAGATCCAGCGTCTCCAGCCTGAGTTTCATGCCATGCCGTCCCAGTCTCTGCGCCGGCTTGCGGCTTGTCTGCGAGCCTTGTTTCAGATGATTTTGCAACGCCGCCTGATAGCGTCGCGATAACCCGGTTAGCTTACGTGTCATGATGTTACTCGAATTCACGGGCAAACCGACTCATTGTTTTTACGGATTTCCCCACCAACCGCTGCGTGCCGGCAATTTCCTTCTTGAGGCCCTTCGTGTTGGTGGTCGCTTCCTTCTTCAACGTCAGCAGCCGGACATTGATGCCCAGCAAGGTCTGGGCGACTTCATCATGCAGTTCCCGGCTGATCTTCTTTCGTTCCTCTTCCTGCGCCGACAGAATCTGGTGGGTCAAGTGCCGCAAATGCTTCTGGAAGCGCCGGGATTCCTTCACCAATCGGGCATAGTGACCGGCGCTCCTCTTGAGAGCTTGCTCTGCTGCCTTGCGCTGGGTGATGCCCTGTTTCAAGAACCGGCTGGAGGCTGCCAAATCCACCGTGCGCCGGCCCAGCGCCTTGTTCAGTTGATTCAACCGCGAGTTGGCCTTGAGTGCGGCGAGATGCGTTTTCTCGATCGGGGTAATGACCTCTGCAAAGAATATCTCCGCCCGTTTGATGAACCCATCTCGTCTACTGGAGACTTTCAGTGAAGCGAGTGCTGCGTCGTGAATCTTCGCCAAATCCAACGTATCCAGTCCGATCGTCAAAGCCTGACGGCCCAAATCATGCGCCGGTTGCAGGCTGGCCCGCGGACCTTGTTTCAGATGTTTATGCAAGGCCGTCGCATATCCCCATGATAGCCTCATCAATTTTCGCTTCATAATAGCTGTGCGGACTCTTGCGTTACAAATCCGCTGGTACTCTCGGATGATTCCTTCAAACCGTCTATAGGGTGTACACCCCATGGCACAAAACCATCCCCCTTGCGTAGCATGATGCGTGTGGGGTCGGTATCCATTCATGCATGCGATTGGCAGATTGGGGGATGGCTTGGACGTAAAAAGACGAGTTGCGACAAAGCCTGTCGGCGATGGTGGCGCAGACGCAGTCGATCCTGCAGGAGATCGAGCAATTCTTCAGAAGGATGCGGCGCCACTGGCTGATCCGCAAATATGTCGAGCAAGCCGATGTCGCCGCGTCCAACAAAACCAGTCGCGTGAAGAAGCCGTAAGACCCGTGGGGCTGGATCAGGTTTGGAGGGCCCCTTCGAGCCATCCGCGGTAGGGTTCTACCCCATAGCGAGGGATCAGTTCCTCGCCTACCGTAGCTCCAACAACCAACCAAAAGTCGTACCAACAGAAAGAAGGAAGTATCATGAGAGTAACATATCCTTTGGCGCTCGCAGTGGCCGTGGCCGCTGTCCTGGCCAGTAGCGCGCCTCTGCGCGCATCCGAAACGGATGACCGCATCGAGTCCTCGTTCAAGAAGACCTACGTCTATAAGACGTATCTGAGGGACGAACACATCAAGATCAGTTCCAAAGACGGCGCCGTCACCTTAACCGGTGCCGTCGCTGACGAAAGCCACAAACCGATGGCCCAGGACACCGCCGAGGCGTTGCCCGGGGTCACAACCGTGGACAATCGCATCGAAGTCACAGGGGATCGCCCTGCCGAGAGTTCGGATACATGGATCAGCATGAAAGTGAAAGCGGCATTGCTGTATCGTCGCAATGTCAGCGGCACCAAGACCGAGGTGTATGTGAAAGATGGGATTGTGACGTTGAAAGGCGTGGCCGCCAACCAGGCCCAAAAGGACCTGACCACCGAATATGCCAAAGATATCGATGGCGTGAAAAGCGTCCAGAACGAGATCGTTGTGTCTAGGAGCCTGGGAACAACCGACGCAACAACGGGCGAAAAGATTGATGACGCCTCGATCACCGCCGAGGTCAAGGGCTCATTGCTGACGCATCACTCGACCAGCGTGCTCAGCACGAAGGTCACAACCAACGATGGCGTGGTAACCGTGAGCGGCACCGCCAGGAACGACGCCGAGAAGGCCCTGGTCACCAAACTCGTTGCGGACATCAACGGTGTGAAGAGCGTGGTCAACAACATGACCATCGAAGCGACCGTGTCCAGTAACAACTAGACGTTAATTCATTGCTGGCTGGTGCAGAGGTTGTGGGGGCTGCGCCAGTCGGTAGTGAATCCAAGGCAGACTGAAAGGAAAATCATATGTTGTACACGATAGCTGTCGTAATGATCGTTTTGTGGCTGCTGGGGCTGGTGACCAGTTACACGATGGGCGGGTTAATTCACGTCCTGCTGGTGATTGCCATCATCATGATCCTGGTCAACGTCATTCAGGGCCGACGAGCAGTGTAAGAAGCGGTTAACCGAAGAACGGAAACTGGAGGTTTGAAATGAATTCAAAAGTAATTGCAGCCGTACTGATCGCACTGGGCATCGTGGTGCTCGCCTACTCGGGCATCACCTACAAGACCCCGGGGAAACCCGTCAATTTCCTGGGAATGCACATCGAGACCACCAACAGCCATTTTATCCCCCCAGTCGCTGGTGCACTCGCGCTGGCCGGCGGGATCGTGTTGCTGGTCGCGAGTCCCAGAAGTGCCTGAGCCAGGAATAGAGATAGCGGACCAACCTGTCTGCTTATGCGACGGCAAACACGAAGTGTCGCGATCTGTTTGGGGCTGACATGGCTGACCTTGGGACAGGTCTCTCAGGCCACGGACGATCAGCGGGCACGAGAAATCGTGGGCCAAGTGGCGCGGCTGTTTATCAGCCAATCCAGCGTCGCCACGGTGGAGATGCAGATCACCAAGGAAGACTGGCAACGGAAGATCTCGATGCAATTCTGGTCGCTCGGGGAGTCGAACATCCTCGTCCGCATACGCCGCCCGCAGGAAGATGCAGGCACGGCCATCCTCAAAGTTGGCAGTAAGATCTGGTACTACCTGCCGAAAGCGAACCGCACGGTGAAGATGCCGGCGTCGATGATGATGACCTCATGGATGGGTAGTCACTTCACCCTCGATGACCTGGTGAAAGAGAGTCGCCTCACCAACGACTATGTGATTGCGACCTCTTTTGAAGGACCGCGAGATGGGATCGCGGTGTCTGAATATACCCTGACACCCCAGCCGACGGCGGTGGTGGTGTGGGGGAAAATTACTTTGGAAGTCCGCCAGGCCGACCGAATGCCCGTTCGGGAACATTATTATGACGAGGACGGGAAGCTGGTTCGGGAACTGACCTTTTCGGAGTACAAAACCGTAAGCGGGAGGCTCATTCCGACGCGTTTGGTCATGCAATCCATGGATAAGGACGGTAAGAAGGCAAGTGCCGCCGACGGTATGTTGGCTCAGGGGGTGATGCGACCTCTGGACCAAGTGGTTGAGCAGACGACGATCACGTATGAAAAGATCGTCTTCGACGAACCGATTAGCGAAGGGACGTTTTCCGTGGAGAATCTGAAGCAATGAGCGGACGGCTGCTGCGGCTCGCGTGGCGCAATCTCTGGCGTAATCCCCGGCGGACGCTGATCGCCATGACAGCGATCGGCTTGGGGTACGCCATGCTGTTGTTCGTAGCATGCCTGATGGCCGGGCTGAGGCACCAGATGATCGAGAGCGGCACGGGCCTTATTCTCTCGGATATTGAGGTGCACGCTCCGGGTTACTATCCGGATCGTCCCATTCACGAGACCTTGGGAGGGCGAAAGGGGACGGACGTCAGCGCGTTGGTTGCCGCCATCGCCGCCGACCCTCGGGTTCAGGCTGTTAGTCCCCGGGTGTATGGCTACGGCTTGGTCAGCGCGACCCATCAATCGGCTGGTGCGCAACTCCTCGGCGTCGACCCGGATCAGGAACAGAAGATTGCTGTGCTGCAAACCCGGATGGTGAAAGGGAGCTACCTGACCGGACGAATGCCTAAAAGTATCGTGCTGGGAGATAAACTCGCCACCGCGATTGGCGTCGATGTCGGGTCGGAAGTCGTCTTGTTGACGCCGGCAGCCGATGGTTCGACGGGAAATGACGTGTACACAGTCGCCGGGATGTTTCACACGGGGCTTGACGCCTTGGACCGGGGTCTGGTGCTCATGTCTCTCGCATCTCTGCAGGAATTGTTACGCTTGCCGCCGGGAAGGATCCATGAAGTTGGAATCAAGCTCCATGACATCACCGCGGCGACGACGACGGCGGCGGCGCTTGAGTTACGACTGAGTAAGATCTTGCCGGTGCGTGTGAGGGCCTGGCCAGAGCTGGCACCCGAGCTTGCCGACTACGTGCAGTTCAATCGTCGTGTTACGTTCATTCTCTTTTCCATCTTTTTCCTGTTGGCTGTCATGGGCATCGTCAACACCATGCTCATGGCGATCATCGAGCGCACGCGTGAACTCGGCATGCTGATGGCCGTGGGAATGCGACCGGTTCAGGTGGTCAGTCTCATCGTGGCGGAGGCGGCAAGTTTGGCGGGCGCCAGTCTGGTTTTGGGAGCAGCGCTCGGGGCGCCACTGCTTTGGTATTTGCAGGTCCATGGTCTGAACCTGAATGGCGCTCGCGGCGCGGTCTCTCTGGCCGGAGTTGTGGTGGGCCCCCTTTGGCACGGTCGGCAGGATTTTACCGCCTACACTCAAGCTGCGCTGGGGCTGGCTGTCACGGCTCTGGTGTCGGCTCTCTATCCCGCGTTACGGGCCGCTCGCTTTCGACCGACGGAGGCGCTCCGCAAGGTGTAACGATGACGGGTCTTCTCCTGCTGGTGAAAATCGGGTGGCGCAATCTCTGGCGCAATCCGCGCGGGACCCTGCTGACGGCGCTGGCCCTGGGTTTGGGGTTGACCTTGCTGCTGATTTCCCTTGGCTTGCTCGATGGCAGCCACGAGCAAATGGTTGGTAACGGGGTGAGATTCGGCGCCGGGCACGTCGTCATCCAGGCACAAGGGTATCAGGACAGCGGTTCTCCGGAGCTGTTGCTGCCGGCCCGAGTAGTGTCCATGACCGGGGCGGTTTTGCATGCCGAGGCACTGAAACATGTTCTGCGCGGCGTGAGTCCCCGGCTGCTGGCCTCGGGACTGCTGAGTTCCGCAGCCAACGCCAGTGGTGTGAGCATGATGGGGGTCATCCCCAGGGAAGAGCGGGCCGTATCGCTGATTCCCCAGCGGATCGTCGAGGGGAACTATCTCACTGACGACCAGCCATCGGGCGTCGTCATTGGCACGGAGTTGGCCCGTAAGCTCGCGGTGAAGATCGGGGCCAAAGTCGTGCTCATGACTCAGGCCGTGCAACCATCCGACGCGCAAGCGACGGACGCCGGTGGCGGAGACATGCAGAGCACTCTGCTGCGGGTGAACGGGATTTTTCGCACGGGTATCCAGGTGATCGATGCCCACGTCATCCAGTTACCGTTGTCCGAGGCCCAGGCACTGCTCGGAGTGACCGACCGGGTCACACAGGTCGCGGTGCTCCTGCAACGAGAGGGTGACTCACTTACGGTGGCTCAAGGCCTGCGTAAGCAGTTGACGGGGGTTCCGGTTGAAATTCTCCCGTGGCGGGAATCCATGCCGACACTGGCCCAGCTCTTCTCGTTGGACGATGCCTTCAATTATGTCATGAACGGTGTGGTGCTCGCGATGGTCGGGTTGGGGATCCTCAACACGATCCTCATGCGAGTCCTCGAGCGTCGTTATGAATTCGGCCTCTGTTCGGCTCTGGGCCTGCGGCCTGCGCAGCTTGCCATCATGATCATTGGCGAGTCGTTGGCGCTCACCGCGATGAGCCTTGCCCTGGGTCTGGCGCTGGGGTTGGGCGCCCACCATTATTTCGCCACCGCCGGGCTGGATCTGCGCTGGTTTTTCCACAGCAGCCTTCCCACCGCTCTTGTTTTTGACCCGATCATTTACTCGCGCTTGAGTCTGACGCGAATCGCCTCGTCTGTCGGCATTGTATTTCTGACGGCGACCATCATCTCCTTTTATCCGGCGCTCAAGGCCGCGCGAACCAAACTGCCCGGCGCATTGAAGGTCTTGTAACATGATTGCGAGGGCGCTATGAAGGAATGGGCGGTCGAACTGAAGGACGTGACGAAGACCTACCGCACGGGATCCATCGAGGTTCCGGCGCTGCGCGGGGTCAGTCTGCGGGTTGCGCCCGGAGAATTTCTCGCGATTGCAGGTCCGTCCGGTTCCGGTAAGACGACCTTGCTGAACATCATCGGCGGACTCGACCGGGCCGATGCCGGAGATGTGCTGGTCGAAGGGAATAACCTGCAACTTTTGTCCTCGGGAGATCTGGCTCGCCTGCGGCTGCAACGCCTCGGTTTCGTCTTCCAAGCCTACAACCTGCTGCCGGTCCTCACCGCCCTGGAGAACGCCGAATTCACCCTCCTACTGCAGGGCGTCCCGATGGAGCAGCGTAAAGAACGCGTGCGAAAGCTGTTCGCAGAAATCGGTCTGGCCGGCCTGGAACATCGTCGTCCCGGCGAGTTGTCCGGCGGACAACAACAGCGGGTGGCGGTGGCGCGCGCCATGGTTACCGAGCCGGCGCTGATCCTGGCGGACGAGCCCACCGCGAATCTCGATTCGGTGACGGCGACCGCTCTCCTCGAAGTGATGGAACAACTCAATCGCACTCACGGCACAACGTTCGTGTATGCCACCCACGATCCTCAAGTTATGGAGCGGGCGCGGCGATTGATTCGCTTGCGTGACGGTCAGATCGTCAGTGATGTGGCACATGCCAGCCCCTGCTCTACGCCATGACCCGAATCCCCCTGAAACAACGTATCCGAGGATTTTGGCACAAGCTGTCGCACCTCAAGGGCCGACCCGACCAAATCGCGGCCGGCTTCTCCATCGGCATCGCGGCCAGTTTCCTGCCACTGAATCCATCCCCCATCATCGTGGCAACCGCGATGGCATGGCTGCTGAAGAGGAACGTGATCCCCGCTGTCGCCGGGGCGACGGCGGCGATTCTCTACACCCCGCTCTTGCCCTGGATCTGGCTGGAGGAATATCGATTGGGGAAGTTGCTTCTGCCGGTGCGGCATCCGCTGACGTTGGACCACGCACGACTGTGGGAAGTGTTGCAGAAAGGTGGGGATACTTATGCCGCCATGCTCGTTGGCTCGATCATCATCGCCACCCCCGTCACGTTGCTCACTTATTTCGTCGCCAAACGCCTCGCTGAAAGACGGGCTCGGCACAAAAATAAGCGGCAACACGGGAGTATATGGACAAGCGCGCGACTGTAAATCGTGTTCGCTTCAAGGCGGGAGTGCTGATGTGGATGTTGCTCGTGGTGTCTCGAGGAGCGGCGCAAAAACAGTCGCCGGATGTTGCGGCCACGGAGTTGGTGCGGCAGACTGTGGCTCGTGAACTGGCGGCGATCGACACGGGTGGCCAATATATGTACCGGATCCACGAAGAGACGCCGCAAGGTTCGGAAACCCGCGTCGTGGTCGACACCCGCGATTTGCAAATCGACCGGCTGATTCTCAAGAACGGGCAGTCGCTTGCTCCAGCGCAGAAGCAGCGGGAAGAGGAACGCTTGCGCAGCCTGCTGACGAATCACGCCCGTTTGTTGAAATTGCAAACTGAGCAACACTCCGACGAAGCCCGCGTACACAGGGTGATCCAGGTGCTTCCGGATGCATTTCTTTACCAGCACAACGGTACGGAAAAGGACAGATCCGGTCGTGAGCTCACTTTGGTGACATTCCGCTCCAACCCGGACTTTCGTTCGCGTTCCACAGAATTGCGGGTGCTGCAAGGGGTGGAGGGGGCGGTGCTGATCGACACTGTGGCGGAACGTTTTGTGCGGGTCGAAGCCAGGCTGTGCCGGGATGTTGATTTCGGCTGGGGCATCGTTGACCACATCTCTCGCGGAAGCAGTTTCTTGCTGGAACAGCAGGTTGTGTGGCACGACCAGTGGGCGATGACGACATTGGCATTACACTACACCAACAGGCTCTTGCTGCTGATCACCAGCCGCGTCGATTCGGTGACGAAGGTCACCGATTTCCGCCGCTTGCCGGATGATCTGACCCAGCAACAGGCGCTGGAACTGCTGCTGGAGCAAGACCCAATGACGGCCCCCGTGCCAAGGGACGGAAGGACACCATGACGGCCAGCAAGCCTGTGATGCGTGGAACCCTTACCAAGCTACCTACAGATTCCTAAAACTGAATTGCAACATTCAGGCTGATGGTTGCCTCGGACCCGCCCATTGCCAACAGGTCAAATGCCAGCCATGTCCTGCCGCGGCGAGAGCGGCGGCGTAGCCGGGGGCAGGGGTAAGTTCCTGAAGAGACCAACGGGAGGCTTCGGATGGATCGCGTTGCGTACCGAGCACGGCGGCTGGTTCCCCGGGAGCCAGCGACACGTCAAACTCGTCCAGGGGCAGCGACAATCCTTCGCCCCGGGCTTTGATGTAGGCTTCCTTGCGTGTCCAACACTGAAAGAACGCCTGACGCTGCGTCTCGGCGGGGAGTGTCCGGAGCGTCGCCACCTCCCGGCGCGAGAAATAACGCTCGGCGATCTCCGTAACGGCCACATCGAAACGAATGCGCTCGATGTCGACGCCCACCTCCCGACCACGCGTGACCGCGTACAGCGCGACTCCGTGAGAGTGGGACACGCTAAAGCGGATCGCGTCCCCGTCGGATTCTCCTGTAAGGGCAGGCTTGCCATGAGCGCTGTAGCAAAAGGACAGGTATTCGGGTGCCTGATTCAGGTAGCCGCCGAGGATTGCCCGAAGCACTCCACGAGCGACGATAAAGTGCTCGCGGTCTCTCTCAAAATAAAACCGCTCCACCCGCGCCTGTTCATCCGCCGCAAGGTTGTGGAGGAAGCTCTGAATCTGTGACGGGGTCTGGTCCAGGGTCGCACGCCAGACATGAACCTCATCGCCGCCCAACACCAAATTCTCCGGCGAAGCTCGCCACGGAGGAACAGGAGAAGTTATGGGGGCGGCGTTCATGGGATGGTTCTCACGCGTCTCCACGCAGTTCATCGGACAACACTTGGAGAAGGAGCGACTGAGTCGTGTTCCAGAAGAAGTGGTCACCGGGAAACATCCGCAGGGAGAAGGAGGCGTTCGTTTGCTCACGCCAGGCTTCGAGATCGCCACGACTCACCCGTTGATCCTGCAAGCCGCCAAAAGCGGAGATGGGACAGTCGAGAGGAGGCTCGGTTGCGTACACGTACGTTTCGTAAACGGCGAAATCGGCTCGCAAGATAGGAAGCATGATCTGCATGAGTTCTGCTTCTTCCAACACTTTTCCGGGAATGCCATTCAGGCGGTGCAATTCGACCAGCAATTCCCCCTCGGGCAAGGCATGGAGCGGCCGGTCTCGATGAGGAATCTGCGGCGCGCGATCCGCTGCGACGAACAGGTGAATCGGCTGAGCACCAGACTGTCGCCGGAGCTGACGGGCAAGTTCAAAGCCCACCAATGCTCCCAGACTATGACCGAAGAAGGCAAACGGCTTGTCCAGGAGTGGCTCCAGGGCTTGGGCGAGGGCCTCGATGAGAGGCGAGAGCTGCGTGAACGGAGTCTCCATCAAGCGGGTTCCCCGACCGGGGAACTGAACCGGGCAGACCTCAACATCCGACGGCAAGCCGTCCGACCAAGTGCGAAAAATCGAGGCCCCGCTTCCTGCGTACGGGAAGCAGAACAGGCGGAGGCGAGCCTGTGGGTTCGGTTTGCGGCAGGCAATCCAGGAATCAAAGGCGGCTGCGTTGGTCATGGATCAATCTTTCTTGCTGGGCCATTTTCTTCTGGGAGTAACGTCACGCTTCAGTTTCGTTTTACCCGCTCCGGCCAAAACGCAAACTGGAAGCGCTGGCCCGGATGTCTTTCATTTCTCGAGATACTGCACGATCTCTGACCAGTTGTTCTCCCATTCATCAGGGAATTGTTTGGGGGAGAATCGCCGTTCCCAGTTGTCCGTTCCGTGCGCGGAATGCTTAACACAGGCAAGGCCAACAGCTTTTTTCGTTGTGATCCAGAACTTTGGACTCTCGCTCTTCTTGGGCGAACCTAGCCAGACGAAGACGACGAATTGGTTTTCTGGTGTATCCTTCCATTTTTCGTCAGATTCACGAAGAATGAACGTGTTTGCACGGTCTGGATGACACGATTTCACCTGAATAAAGCAATGCCGCTTTCCATCTTTTGTTCCGGCAAGAAGGTCGTCATCGGAGAAGTTCTCGGGAAGAAGCGCGTTAGGTATGCCTCGTTTTGACAATTCAGCCGCCACGTAAAGTTCACCGGCGTGACCGCCGAGTTTCTTAATCCATTGTGGTGTTTTCATTTTCTTTCATCCGAACAGCCTGCTTTGCCACTGTCCATCTATCGTAATAGGTCATTTGCGTTAACTACACCATTCCGATCTATCTTTCCTGCTGCTGCATTTTTTTACCGCCTCCGCGGATTGCGCCTGGTTGAGGCACGCCGTCAGCGGACAGCGATCAGGGGTCAATCGGCTTCAAAGACAGAACGAGGGACCTGTGACTGGCGGATGATGGACAGCAACGTTCCGATGGCGAGTTCGCGGTGGTTGGGCACGGGAACGGTCGTGGTGCTGTTGCCGACGCGCCTCTGCAGGATGATATGACTGCCGCGTTGACGTATCACCGTGAACCCATGCTCGGCCAGCAGCGTACAGACCTGCTTGGCGGACAGGACGCGCAACCTACCCAACCGCGACCTCCAGTTGCGTCACGTAAGTCTGCCGGTGCAAACGGCGCTTCAACTCCGAAGGTGAAGCGGCTTCCAGAAGCAGTTCGACGGCTTCGGTCAGATTCTTGCGGGCCTGCTCGACGGTTTTGCCCTGGCTGGCTACGTCGAGTTCGGGACACAACGCCACGAACCACTTGTCTTCCTGCTGAATGACCGCCGTGAATTGTCGCGTCGCTTTCATCGGTTTACAGTCTGCCAGATGTCGGGGCGAAACGCAACCCGGCATCCGCGTTAACTACGCACTTCCATCTTTTCCCGCCTCCGCGGATTGCGCCTGGTTGAGGCACGCCGTCAGTTTCTCCGCCAGGACCTCCACGTGAGGCTCGTACATCAGATTGGCGTGATTGCCCGGAACGATGTGGATCTCCACTCCGCCACTGGCCCATTCGTTCCAGCCCAATGTCGGGTCCGGCGACGTGCCCGCGGGCGCTTCACTCGCCTTGAAGAAAGTAATTCGACCTGGGTAGAGACGCAGTGCATAGTTCTGCGTCGCGCGCAGGTCGCTGCGGAGGAGCGCAACAAAACGGCGCGCCTGGGTAGCATCCAGCTCTTCGGGTACCAAGCCGCTGCTCTTCGCCTGCTCCAGCATAAAGGCCAACTGTTCGTCCTTGGGAAGCTCCGCGAGGGCCTCCAGCGGACCGAACGAAATCCCGAAGTAACGTTCGACCAACAAAATCGCTTCCGCATCTTCCTCCGGAAACGTCTCATCGGAAGTGGGAATCCGGCCATCCAGCAAGGCGAGCAACGCCACTCGCTGACCTTGCGCGTGAAGTTGCTGCGCCATCTCGAAGGCGACCACGCCGCCCATGGACCAGCCTCCCAGAAAGTACGGCCCCGTCGGCTGCACGGTCTGCAGGGCCTGGATGTACCAGGCCGCCATGTCTTCGATCCGCGTATGGGGCTCTTGTCCGTCTTCCAAGCCCCGAGCTTGCAGCCCATAGCAAGGTTGATCGGCGCCCAGAAACTGCGCCAGATGAATGTAGGGGAAAACGTGTCCGCCCGCCGGATGCACCAGGAAAAGCGGTCGTTTGCTGCCACCGGGTTGAATGGGCACCAACGAGGATTGCGCGCCGGGTGTGGCCTGCTGACGGAGCAGACCGGCGAGATGCTCAACCGTTGCTCCCTGAAAGACGGTCGTCAGCGGAAGTTTTTTACCCAGCCGTTTCTCGATGAGGGCGAACAGACGCACCGCCAGCAGCGAGTGTCCTCCCAGCTCGAAAAAATTATCTCGCACCCCGACTGGCCGAACGCCCAGAACCTCCTCCCAGATATGCGCGAGTTGGAGTTCCAAATCATCGCGGGGCGCGACAAAAGCTTTTTCCAACTCCGGCCTGGATCGATCCGGCGCCGGCAGCGCCCGTCGGTCCACTTTCCCATTGGGCGTGACCGGCAAAGCTTCGAGCACCACGACCACCACCGGCACCATGTACTCGGGCAACTTGTCTTTGAGAAAACGACGCAGCTCATCAGCCGTGGAGTCCGCGACCACATAGGCCACCAACTGCTTCTCGCCCGGCGTGTCTCCCCGAGCCAGAACCACCGCCTCCCGCACCGCCGGGTGCTGGCCAAGCACGGCTTCGATTTCGCCCAGTTCGATACGAAACCCGCGGATTTTCACTTGGTGGTCGATACGACCGAGGAACTCGATGTTCCCATCCGGCCGATGGCGGGCCAGATCGCCGGTTTTGTACATTCGCGCTCCGGCCTCGGCGCGGAAAGGGTCTGGAATAAACTTCTCGGCGGTCAAATCAGGCTGGTTCAAATACCCCCGGGCGAGGCCGGCTCCGCCGATATGCAGATGACCGGGAACGCCGATTGGAACAAGGTTGCCATGCTGGTCCAGAATATAGATCGATCGGTTGGCGAGGGAACGACCAATAGGCACTCGCTGACAAGTCGCGTTCTCATCAGGATGAAGAGTAATTTCAAAGGCCGTTGCCGTGATCGTCGTCTCGGTTGGGCCGTACGCATTGAGGAGTCGGATTGAACTCACCGGTGTTCGCTGCCAAAGTTTAAGAACATCGGGCAACATGGTATCTCCGCCGACAATAAAGAGTCGGGGCTGAATGTTCGGGACCAACTCCGGGACGCCCGCCCATTCTCGTGCCAGTTCCTGCCAGTAAGCGGTTGGAAGATTGAGTACCGTGAGTCCGAATTCCCAAATCTTTCGATGGAATTCTGCCGGATGCCAGACGTTCGTCCCCATGATCACCAGCTGTGCTCCGACGATCAATGTCGGCAGGATTTCCTCCAACGACACATCGAAGCTCAACGAAGCAAATTGGAGTACGACGTCTCGGGAGTCCAGTTCATAACACTCCTGAACATTCCGGCAGTGATCGGCAATCGAGCCGTGCGAAACGAGAACTCCCTTGGGCTGTCCCGTCGATCCCGAAGTGTAGATGACATAAGCCAGGTTTTCGGGGAGGGGCGAGCCGCCGGGGTTCGCTCCGCTTTCACGGGCAATGGTCTCCCATCCTGAATCCAGGCAGATGACTTTGGCGCCATGTTCCGGCAACCCCGCCACCAACCTTTCCTGGGTCAACAGCACAGGTGCCTGAGCATCCTTCAACATGAAGGCTACGCGCTCTTTCGGATACGCCGGGTCCATGGGCACGTACGCGCCCCCGGCCTTGAGAATGCCCAGCAATCCGATGACCCCCTCCAGCGATCGCTCCAAGCAGACGGCCACCAGCACCTCTGGTCCGACTCCCAGCATGAGTAAGTGATGCGCCAGTTGGTTGGCACGGCGGTTCAGTTCGCCATACGTCAACTGCTCCGCTTTGAACACGACGGCGGTAGCATCCGGCGTTCGCTCCGCCTGCGCCTCAAAAAGCTGATGAATGCACAAAACGTCCTGACGGTCGGTTTTGGTACCGTTCCACTCGACCAACTGTTGCTGCCGCTCGGTTTCGGTCAAGAGCGGCAGATCCGAGACGCGTTGCTCGGGATCCGCGACCATGGCCTCCAACAGGGTCTGAAAATTCCCCAGCATCCGGGCAATTGTACCCGCCTCAAACAGATCGGTGTTGTACACGAAGGCGGCCGTCAGCCCCTGCTCGGTGTCGACGATTTGCAGGGTCAAATCAAAATGTGCAGTCTCGCTGTCCCCCTCGACAGGGCTCAGGGTCAACCCCGGCAGATCGACCGTCCGCAGTGAAGCGTTGTGCAGCACGAACATCACCTGAAAGAGTGGGTTGCGGCTCAAATCCCGCTTCACGTGCAATTCTTCGACCAGCCGGTCAAATGGCAGGTCCTGATGGCTATACGCCCCCAAACATACCTCTCGCACCCGCCGCAAGAGCTCCCGGAAACTGGGGTTGCCAGACAAATCCGTCCGCAGGACCAGCGCGTTGACGAAGAATCCGATCAGCCCTTCGGTCTCCAGCCGGTTACGGTTGGCGATCGGCGTGCCCACAATCAAGTCGTCCCGACTCGTGTAGCGGTACAACAAAACCTGGAACGCCGCCAACAACGTCATGAACTGGGTCACCCCTTCCTGCCGACCCAGCGCTTTGAACCCTTCCTGCACCTGTTTGGGCAACACCAACGATTGGTGCGCACCCCGGAAAGTCTGTACTGCCGGTCGAGGATGATCCGTGGGCAGATCGATCGGAGCGGGGGCACCGGCCAATTGCTTCTTCCAATAGGCAATCTGGGTTTCCAGGACTTCACCCTGCAACCACTCCCGCTGCCAGTAGGCGAAGTCCGCGTATTGAACGGGCAGCGCCGGCAGTGGCGAGGACCCGCCGGCGCAGAAGGCGACATAAAGCGTCGCCACCTCTCGAACCAGTATTCCCGTTGACCAGCCGTCGGAGACAATATGGTGCATCGTCAGCAGCCCCACATGCTCCTCGTCGCTCAACCGCAACACGGTGCCCCGTACGAGCGGGCCTTGGGACAAGTCGAAAGGCCGCTGGGCTTCGGCTGTGACCAATCGTCGGACCTCGATCTCCTGCTCGCTCGCCGGCAGCTTCCGCAGGTCAATGATCGGTAGCTTGATCGTCAGGGTCGGCGCGATCACTTGCGTGGGTCGTCCCTCCACCTTCCCAAACGTGGTGCGCAAGGATTCATGGCGCTTGACGATTTCGTTGAGACTCTGCTCCAGCGCCGCCAGGTTGAGTGGTCCCTTGAGACGAACAGCGGCCGGGATATTGTAGGCCGAGAGGCCCGGTTCCAACTGATCGAAGAACCAGAGTCGCTGCTGGGCAAATGAGAGAGCCAGGTTCCCGTTCCGTGGAACTGGCAGGATGGGCGGCGCCAACAGATTCTGCCCCGCCTGATGGGCGACCTCAATGCTTTCCGCCAGGCCAGCGACAGTCGGCACCTCGAACAGACGGCGGAGCGGAATTTCGACCTGAAAGACTTCGCGCATTCGGGACACGAGCTGGGTTGCCAATAGCGAATGGCCGCCGAGGTCGAAGAAATTGTCGTGGATACCGACCCGTTCAACGTCGAGGAGCCGGGCCCAAATCTCCGCCAATAACTCTTCTGTCGGAGTGCGGGGCGCCACGAACACTTTGTCCAGTTCAGGCCGTGACCGGTCGGGCGCCGGCAGGGCCCGGCGGTCGATCTTCCCATTGGGCATCAACGGCAGGGCATCCAGCAATACGAAGACTGCCGGCACCATGTACTCGGGCAATTTCTCCTTCAAAAAACTACGCAGATCAGTGGTCGTGGGGAGAGGCTTTTGCTCCGCGACCACATAATAGGCCACCACCCGCTTCTCTGTCCTGAGCGAAGCCGACGAATTGCCCGGCGCGTCTTCCCGAGCCAGGACCACTGCCTCCCGCACGGCCGGATGCTGGCCAAGCACAGCTTCGATTTCTCCCAGTTCGATGCGAAACCCACGAATCTTCACCTGGTGGTCGATACGACCGAGGAACTCGATGTTCCCATCCGGCCGATAGCGGGCCAAGTCGCCTGTTTTGTACATTCGTGCTCCGGGCGCGGCGGCAAAGGGGTCTGGAATAAACTTCTCGGCGGTCAACTCCGGCCGATTCAGATAACCGCGGGCCACGCCGGCACCGCCAATGTACAACTCACCCGTCACGCCGATCGGGACCGGATACAGCGAGGGATTCAAGACGTAGATCTGCGCGTTGGCGATAGGACGACCAATCGTCACTTCGTCTCCCGAGAAAATCCTGACAGCGGACGCGTTGGCTGTCGCCTCCGTCGGACCGTAGATATTCCAGATCTGGAGATGCGGCAGCGTGGCCAACGTGCGCGCGACCAGCTCTTTGCTCAACGGTTCACCGCCGAAAAATAGATATGCCAGACCTTCACTTGGCGGCGTGGCTTGACCGGACTGAATTGCATGGAGGATGGTCGTCCATAACGATGGCACGCAGTTCAGCCCGACCTTCGTCCGCGCGGCGACCGCCGACAGCAGCACGGTGGGCTCGGCCACTACCTCCTCCGGGAGAATCCACACATCGCCGCCTCGCAGAAGCGGGGGAAATAGTTGTTTCAGGCACATGTCAAAGGTCAGTTTTGTCGTCAGAGGCATACAGAAGCCGGGGTTGCTCGACGGACCCTCGGTGACCCAGCATAGATAATTGACGAGGCCGCCGTGTTCGCACATGACTCCCTTGGGTTGTCCTGTCGAACCCGATGTATAGATCACATACGCAAGGCTCCGGGCGGTGGCTCCACTGACCGGATTGGCTTCGCTTTCCCGAGCGATGGCGTCCCACCCGGAGTCCAGGCACACGACGCGCCCTCCATAATCGGGCAGGCTGTCCAGCCAATGCTTCCGCGTCAGGATCACGGGCGTACGGGCATCTTGCAACATGAACGCCAGGCGCTCCTTGGGATAGGCCGGATCCAATGGCAGGTACGCTCCACCAGCTTTGAGAATGCCCAGAACCCCGACGACCATCTCCGGGCAGTGCTCCAGGCAAATAGCTACTGGCACCTCCGGCCCCACACCCAGCGTTTGCAGATGGTGGGCCAGTTGATTGGCGCGAGCGTTGAGCTGCGCGTAGGTCAGTTGCCGTCCCTCAAATACGACGGCTATACTGTCCGGGGTCCGCTGGACTTGTTCCTCAAACAATTGGTGGAGGCACTTGTCTTTTGGATAATCGGTCTGGGTATCGTTGAACTCTACCAACAGTTGTTGGCGTTCCGCACCGGTCAGGATTTCCAAATCGCCGATCACGGCGGACGGATTGCGGATGATACTTCCCAGCAGCGTCTGAAAATGTCCCGCCATTCGGGCAACGGTAGCGGCATCAAACAGGTCGGTATTGAAGCGGATGGAAGCGGAAAGCGATCCGGTCGTCTCGATGATCAGCATGACCAGATCCAAGGTCGCGGCCCGGCGTTCCAAAGGGATCGACTCCATCACAAACCCGCCGAGATCCATCCGCAGCCCGGTCTCGCCCCGCGCGAATGACGGTACAGCCTGTTCCGCGACCCGATGCGGCTTATCCAGGACAAACATGGTCTGGCAGAGCGGCGAGTGGCTGAGATCCCGGGGTGGCCGGAGTCGTTGCACCAAACGCAGGGTGGGGTAATCCTGATGTTCGAGAGCCGCCAACACCGTCTGCCGCACCTGACCCAGAAGCGCCCGGAGCGTTGGATTTCCGGAAAGATTCGCGCGCAAGACCACCGGATTAGCGAAGAAACCCACCAGCCCCTCAAACTCGGCCCGGCTCCGGCCGACCATGGGAGAAGCCACGAGGATGTCTTCCTGACCGCTGTGGTAATACAGCATCAAGTCGAACGCTGCCAGCAGCACCATGTACAACGTCGCCCCCTCCGCTTTGGCGAGCGCCCTCAGCCGCCGAGCGAGTTCATCGTTCAGGGTGAAATCGTGCTGCGCGCCGCGAAACATCTGAATCGGCGGTCGCGGTCGGTCGGTCGGCAGACGCAGCACGGGTAACGGGCCGGCCAATTGTTTCTTCCAGTAGTCCCAGAGTCGTTCGCCGTCCGGACCCGCCAGCATATCAGTCTGCCACCGAACGAAGTCCGCGTAGTGCACATCAAGTGGAGGGAGAGCCGCTGGTCGACCGGCCTTTTCCGCTGGATACAGCACGCCGAGTTCATTCAGGATCACCGCGAGAGACCAGAAATCGACCACGATATGATGAATGACCAGCAACAGGATGTGTTCCTGCGCCGAGCGCGTGAACAGACCCACCCGCATGACCGGCCCGCGTTCCAGATCAAACCGGCGCTGGGTTTCCTCGACCAGCCGCGTCTGCAACTCATCGGCGCCCCAAGTTGAGGCATCAGTCTCCTCGAAGTGAACCGGCTGCTGTTCGTGGATCTCTTGCACGGGTTTGCCGGACTGCACCGCAAACGTGGTCCGCAGGGAGGGATGACGATCCACCAGCGCCTGAAACGCCCGCCGCAAAGCCGGGATGTCCACGGCGGAGCAAATGCGCGCCGCGAAACTGACATTATAAATCGAGCTCTCCGGGGCGAACTGACACAGAAACCAGATCCCCTGCTGGTTATCGGAGAGAGGGTAAAACGATTTGGATCCACTTACCTTTTTCCGTAGGAGCCGCGCCAGAAGAGCACGCTTTTCAGGGGCGGAAAGATCGGCCATTCGCGGGGGGGACTGGATCATTCACCAACCTTTTCCTCACCCAACATATCGGTGAGCAATGAACCCACTTGCTCATCCGAAAGCTGGTCCAGGTTGGCCAGCAGACGTTCCGCATTTCGCTGATCCCCCGGCTTGGTAACGGCCGGGGCCAGAGGCGTCGTCGGGTTGGCGGCCTCGGCTGTCAGTTGGTCGAGCACCTGCGTGACTGCCTGGTCAACGCTAAAGCCCTGAAGGAATTTCACTACCGGCACATTCACCTTCAGGTCAACCGCGATCCGGTTTTTCAGCTCGACGGCCATCAAGGAGTCCAGCCCGAGATGGTTTAGGGGTTGCTGGATGTCCAGCTTGGATGGGCTGAGTCCTAGCACACGCGCCACTTGCTCGCTCAGGTAGGATTGCAGCAATTGCCGGCGTTCCGGTGGTTCGGCCGCAAGAAGGGCATCCCTCCTTTCGCTCGTGCGGCCCGCTGGCCGGGGGGCCTCGGCTTCCTCACGCGCCAGATCAGAGAGCAGCGGCGAGGTATTGCCGTCCGGATAAAATTCGCGATACTGTTTCCAGTTGACCGGCACCACGACGACTTGTGTTGCGCGTTGCCCGAGCAATCGTCCCAACGTTTCCAGCGCTTCCTTGGGTTTGATGCTGCTGATTCCCAGCAGCGCGAGGCGCGCCGCGAGACGCTTGCCTCCAACGGAGTCCGCGAATCCTTCACCGGCCCAGGCGCCCCAGTTGATACTCAGGGCCGGCTGGCCCCGAGCTTGCCGGTGATGCGCCAGCGCATCTAGGAAAGCATTAGCGGCAGCATAGTTCCCCTGACCGGGCTGACCCAGCACGGAACCCGCCGACGAGAAGAGTACGAAGAAGTCCAAGGGATCGTCTTGGAGCAGACGATGCAGCAGCCAGCCACCCATCACCTTGGGCCGCAAAACCGTGGTCAGTCCCGCCGCGTCGAGTTGCGCAAGCAGCCCGTCCTGCAGTACTCCCGCCGCATGCACGACGCCCCGGATCGGCGGCCAACCCTCCGCGCGAAACTCGTCCAAAAAACCACTCAGCTCACCTTCATCAGCCACATCGACCGACCCCAGATGCACGCTCGCGCCCAAAGATTCCAGTTCCCGAATGGCGGTAATCTGATGGGCCAAGTGACTTTCTGTTTCCACCGAATTCCAGTTCGAGCGCGATGGAAGTTTGCTGCGTCCTAACAGGATCAACCGCCGCGCCCCGTGCTCGACCATCCAGCGCGCGACCAAGAGGCCAAGGTGTCCGAGCCCTCCGCTGATCAGATAACTGCCGTCCGTTCTCCACCGGAGGGGAGGGGATTGCACGGCCGATGGGCGCTGGCGGACCAAACGGGCCACGTATCGCTGCCCTTGCCGTAACGCAAGTTGATCCTCTCCATCCGCGCTGGAAATTTCCTCCCACAACTGGTGGGCGACAGCGTCATGCAGCGATGCCCCAGGTTCCACGTCCACCAACCCTCCCCAGAACGTCGGGTGTTCCTGCGCAATGACGCGACCCAATCCCCAAAGCGGTGACTGCGCGACGGACAATGGGGAAGACTTTTCTCCGACCGCTTGAGCACCCTGCGTGACCAGCCACAATCGCGCAAGGTCAGGCGATTCCGTTCGGGCCAATTCTTGTACCAGCAGCAGGACACTGCCGCAGCCGAGCGTCTGGGCGGCCGTGAGCGAGGCCATGGTAGTCTCCTCTGGACGGGCAATATCAAGACTCCAGAGATGGACGATTTCGCGACGGCCCAACGGATCCGATCCCCAAGTCGCTTCGCAAAGTCGGCGGATGTCTTCCGCTCGTTCAGGATGAATGCGATAATGCTCGCCGTCCGTTTGCTCGTATGCTTCCCCGCGAGAGACCAAAATACACCGTTCGCCCCGGGTTTTCAGCAGTGCGGACAACGCATCGCCGACACCACTGCCGTCGGCAAAAATCAGCCAGCTTGCCTGGCTGGCTGGCGCGAAGGATTTTACCGCGGCGCGCACTTTGGGTTGCCACTGGAACTCATAGAGCCAGTCGTCGACATTATCGACAGGCACGCTCTGTGTATCTTCACTCAGGTATTCAAAACGGAGTCCCTGAATATCGACCGCCACGCGTCCTGCTTCATCGAGGAGCTGTACCTCTCCCGTTGTGGCATTCGCATCCCGATGTTGCACCCGAGTATGACTCCAGAGATGACGGCCCGGACGACCGTGAACCCGGAACTGGTCGATGCGGGTCGGCAGGTAGATTCCTTGTCGCCCATTTTCAGTCGCTTCCGCGGCAACCGCAGCCCCGAGAACCTGTAACCCGGCATCGAGAATCGCCGGGTGGATGTGAAAGCCGTTAAACTCCGCCTCCGTCCCATTGGGTATCTGCACTTCACCCAACACGTCTCCGTTGTTCCGCCACAACTGGGCGATGCTCTGAAAGAAAGGACCGTAGTGGATGCCACTTTTGCGAAGTCTCCGGTAATAATCCTCGCCGGAGATGTTTTCGGCGCACCGCGTGCGCATCTCCGTGAGCGACTCCGCTCCGGCATCCGGAGTTGTGACGCTGCTGTCCGATTGAAGACAGACCTTGCCCGTCGCGTGCAGTATCCATGATGTAGCGGAGTGCTCCACGCCTCCCGGGCAACTGTAGATGTGAAAGGATGCCGCTCTGTCTGCGCCCTGAGAGAGGATCACCTGAATCGTGTGAGTTCCACCCTCAGTCAAGAAAAGCGCCTTGCGAAATTCGAAGTCCTTGAGCACAACGGATTGCGCTCCGAATACTTCAACCGCAGCGGCCAGGGCCATCTCCAAATAGGCCGAGGCGGGTAGCACGGCGATACCCTGGATGCGGTGGTCATCCAGGTGGGGGAGAGAATTCCTGTCCAGCGTGGTTTCCCAGAAGTGGGTTTCGGCCGGATGCGCCGATTTGAAATGGCGGCCCAGCAGAGGATGGTTCTTCGTTCCGATTTGGGAGACTTGCTCCCGGTGAGAGTCAGCGTCCCCGGCTGATGGCTCAAGCCAACAACGCTCCCGTTGCCACGGGTAGAACGGGAGTCGAACGCACCGGCCTCCGGTCGGATAGATCAGGTTCCAGTCGACCGGGTATCCCAACGTATACAGAGCGCCCAGTGATCCGAGCAGGACCGTGTGTTCATCTTCCTCACACCGCAGAGATGGAAGCGCGGCACCCTCCTGGCCGAAGTGATGAAACCCTTGCTGCATGGCGCTCAAGAGAATGGGGTTCGGGCTGATTTCTAGAAAGATGTCGTGCCCATCTTCCACCAGCTGCTGCACCGCAGTGGAGAAGAGCACCGGCTCGCGCATGTTCCTCGCCCAATAGAGCGCATCGAAGTCCAGCCCGCGGCTGACCTGGCCGGTCACCGTCGAGTAGATCGGCACGGATTCAGCCCGCGGCTGCAGCCCTTCCAACGCTTGCACCAAGTCAGTGCGCAACGGCTCCATCTGGGGGCTGTGTGAGGCAAAATCGACCTTCACCATACGCCAGAAAACGTCGCGACGCTGCAACTGATCCAGAATTGCGGCGAGCGCGGCCGGTTCTCCGGACAACACCGTCGAGGTGGGACCATTGCTGGCGGCGATCGACACGCGGTCTTCGACGCCGGCCAAAATGCGTCGAGATTCCTCGATGGAAAGTTCCGCTGCCGCCATGGCCCCGTGCCCGATGGTTCGCTTGAACAACCGGCTGCGGTGACAAATGACCCGGACGGCATCGTCGAAGCTCAGCGCCCCGGCGACGTGCGCGGCCGCGACCTCTCCCAAACTATGACCCACCACGGCTTGTGGCTCGATACCCCATGAGCGCCAGAGGGCTGCCAAGGCGACTTGAATTGCAAAGAGGCACGGCTGGATGATATCGATTTCGTTCAACCGCGACTGGGCGGGATCGGTGGTTGTGAGTTCGGAGAGCAACGACCAATCTCCATACGGTCGCATCGCCCGGTCGCAGCGTTCGACGACCTCACGGAAAACGGCTTCCTGCTCCAACAGCCGTCGCCCCATGCCGAACCATTGACTCCCTTGGCCCGGAAACACAAAAACAAGTTTTCGCCGCCGAGCGGAAAGTTTGCGGCCCGACGACAAACCGGGACGCGCCTCGCCCCGTAAGAATGCTTCCAGGTTCTCCAGCAATTGCGCCGGCGAATTGCCGGTCACAGCGAGACGGTGGTCGTGGTGACTGAGTCGCGCGCTGGCTGTGTAACAAACATCCGCCCACGACGTCGCGGACTCCGGGGTGGCGAGTAAGTTTTGGTAGGCACGAACGAGAGACTGGAGGGCTTCCGGACTGCGTGCCGACAGCGGGAGCAGTTGTGTGCCGATATTGCGTTCTGCATCCAGCATTCCTCTCGTGGCCGGGGGCGCCTCTTCCAGAACCACATGCGCATTGGTGCCGCCGAAGCCGAAAGAGCTGACTCCGGCCAATGCTGAACCGGACTCTACGGACCATGGACCCAGCGTCGTTTGCACCCGAAGAGGAAGCTCGTCGAAAGGAATATGCGGATTGGGCTTTTCAAAGTGCAGGCTCGGCGGGATTTCCCGATGCCGGAGCGCCAGCGCCACCTTGATCAAGCCCGCGATACCGGCAGCGGCCTCGAGGTGGCCCAGGTTGGTCTTGACCGACCCTAAGGCGCAAGACCGTCCCGGTGGGCGTTCGACACCCAGTACTGTGCCCAGCGCTTTCGCCTCAATGGGGTCGCCCAACAATGTGCCCGTGCCGTGGGCCTCGACGTATTGGACCTTGCCGGGCGAGACGCCGGCTTGGCGGTAGGCTTCTCGCAGGACCGCCTCTTGGGCCAGTGGATTCGGGGCCATGAGCCCGTTGCTCCGTCCGTCCTGGTTCACGGCGCTGCCGCGAATGACGGCATAAATCGGATCACCATCCGCCAGGGCATTCGCGAGGGGCTTCAGCACGATGACCCCGGCGCCCTCACTGCGCACGTAGCCGTTGGCCCGGGCATCGAACGCCTTGCAACGCCCATCCGGCGCCATAGCGCCGGCTTTCGTGAAATTGATCGCAATCGCCGGCGAGAGAATCAGGTTCACGCCCCCGGCCACAGCCAACGTGGACTCGCCGTTCCGCAGACTGCGACAGGCCAGGTGGACGGCCACAAGCGACGACGAACAGGCCGTGTCGATGGCGAGACTCGGCCCGTGGAAATCGAACAGGTACGAAATTCGGTTGGCGGCGATGCTCAGGGCATTGCCGGTGCCGGCGTAGGCATCTATTCCCTTGAGATCATTCCACTGCAGCCGGCCGTAATCATTGGTCGCGATTCCGATGAATACGCCGACCTGTGTGCCAGCCAGACGTTCGGGCACCTGCCCCGCATCCTGTAATGCCTCCCAGGTAACCTCCAGCAAGAGACGCTGCTGGGGATCCATGCGCAACGCTTCTCGGGGGGAGATGCCAAAGAAATTAGGATCGAACTGATCCACCTGCTCCAGAAATCCGCCCCAGCGAGTGTTCATTTTGCCCGGAGCCGCCGGATCTGGATCATAAAATGCATCCCGGTCGAAGCGATCCGCGGGTACTTCACGGATGGCATCCACTCCGTCTCGCAGCAACTGCCAGAAGGCCGCCGGGTCGTTCGCGCCGGGAAACCGACAGCCGATGCCGATGATGGCAATCGGTTCGTTTTTCGCCTCCCGGTCCTGGCCGGCCCCGGTCGCTGACTCAGATACGTCCGGTGGCCCGGCCAAATGCCGGGCGAGAGTCTCAATGGTGGGGTACTCATAGACCAGAGCCGGGGAAAGTTTTCGTCCCAGCCACTCAGCGAGTTCACCGGCCAAGCTGACCGCCTCCGTTGACCCGAGTCCATAGCTGGCAAATGGCTCGCGGATATCGATTTCGTGAGACTCGATTCCCAGCCGCTCGGAAAGCTTGGAGACCAACCACGTCTGGATGACGTCTGCGTTGGCGGGATTCTCAGCCATCGTTCACTCCGCACCGAGCCTTTCCAGCGTCCCCTTCAGGAAACTGGCCTGGCAGGCATGGCGCTGCACCTTGCCGCTGGTGGTCCTGGGAACGCGCCCCGCCCGGAGCAGCACCACCGTGTGGACCCGCACATCATGCTCTTCGGCCACCGCCCTCCGGATGGCCCGACCCACGGCCTCGACATCCAGCGGCAAACGCCCGTTTGGATGAGCCCGTGCTTCTCCATCCGCTGGGTCGCCAACCGCCGGTTGGTACCGGGGTTCGACTTCGGCGGCGATGATCAGGCGTTCTTCGCCGGTACCATCGACCGAGAACGCCGCGCAGCAAGACGGTCGCAAGGCCAGGTGACTTTGTTCCACTGTCAGTTCAATGTCCTGGGGATAAAGCTTGCGACCACTGATGATGATCAGATCTTTCAGGCGGCCGGTGACGAACAATTCGCTATCTTTCAGAAATCCCAAATCCCCGGTGCGGAGGAACGGTCCATCTCCCGTGTCTTTCAAGTAGGCACGGCAAGCGCGTTCTGTGTCCTCGGGTCGGTTCCAATACCCTTGGGTCACGCTCGGGCCGGACACCCAGATTTCGCCCACTTCATCTCGTGTACAGGCAGTCAGCGATTCCGGATGGGCGATGACAATCCTGGTGTCGTCCAAGGCGTGGCCACTGCCGACAAGCGTCCGCACATTCTGGTCCGGGGTGGCGGCCTCGACGACGCGGTTCTGTTCAAACGCTGCCACTTGGATCGTTCGGAACATCTCATCCCGTAATGAACCGCCGGAAACCAGCAACGTGGCTTCGGCGAGTCCATAACATGGATGGAAGGCGCGGGGGCGGAAGCCACACGAGGCAAAGGTCGCCACAAACTGTTTCATGGTGTCGGCGCGGACTGGCTCGGCGCCGTTGTAAGCCACATCCCAACTGCTGAGGTCGAGGGTTTCACGTTGTTCGGGAGTAATCCTGCGGGTGCACAAGTCATACGCAAAATTGGGGCCGCCGCTAATCGTGGCCTTGTAGCGCGAAATGGCCTGGAGCCACCGGATTGGCCGCATGAGAAAGGAAACCGGCGGCATCAGGTAGCACGGACGACCCTTGTACACCGGTTGGATAATCCCATTGGTAAGCCCCATGTCATGGAAGGCGGGTAGCCAGGTGACGGTGACACTGTCAGGGATCAGTGCGAAGACGCGGTTGATATACGCCGAATTGTGGAGGAGGTTCCCGTGACTGATCGCAACGCCTTTCGGTTCCGCAGTGGAACCGGAAGTGTATTGCAGCAGCGCCAAGGTGTTGCTGGTCACGGCTGGGTTTCGCCATTGCGGAGCCAGGCCGACAGAAACCTTGTCGGTCGCCAACCACCGCATCTTCTGCAACTCGGGAGCTTGCGTGAACAGACCCTCCGTGCTGGAGAGAATCGCTGACGTGGTGAGTACCACCGAAGGCTGCGCATCGCGGATAATGGCCAGAAGCCTGGGAAGGGTCCGTTGTGGATGGGCCAGATTCGGCGGAGGCAGAGGGACGGCAATCACGCCGGCATATAGGCAACCAAAAAATGCGGCGATGAAATCGAGACCTGCTGGATAAAGCAAGAGTGCCCGCTCTCCACTTGCGCGGTAGCTTTGAAGCAGTGCCCCGATACTCCGGGCTTGGCAGTCCAGTGCCGCATAGGTCAGATGATCGCCTTCAGCTTCTCCATCGACCAGATAGGTATACGCCCGTTGTTCAGGTTGCTGAAACGCTCGCCAGCGAAGGATTTCGACGAGCGTGGAAAACTCCACGATCGGATCGGCAATGTCTTCCTTCCTCCGTGCCAATCCGGGTAAAAATACCTGTCCACATTGCAAGCGTAATACCCTTTCTCTCTCGTTCAGATGTCCGCGCCGACAACGTTTTATTGCGTTTGCGGTAGTTGTTGATCACCCACCCCGAGTTTGCTCGGTTTAGATGACAATACGTTTGTATACGGGGCGGGCGCTATGGGGTGTTTACCCCATGGGAGAGTTCATTCGTGAGATTAGGGGGCCGACTGCTTTCACGCCTGTCCTGACAACCGGATCGTGAGGCCGGGATTCTGGGGAAAATGGGTAACACCTCAACTCAGTGGTTCAAAGCTGGAACCACAAGGAATGTTACAGTGGAAAAGATACGCAAATTAGGGAATAGGCAAAAGGAACCCCAACCTCCGAAAATGCCGTGCGACACCATACGGGGAGTGGTGCCGTCAGTAAATTTACCAGCAACCGAGTAGTGAGTGGAGTACTGGACGGGTACGGACTGCGACTGCGGGAAGGCGTTTCTGCCAGTTTGCGTTTCGGTTTCAGCGGTCACCCTGCCGGGGCGGGAGGCTTGTCGGTCAACTCGATGCCCGGGTTTAGAAAGCGGATGCGCCGCTTTTTGTAGAGCGCACCGAGGGCTTGCTTGAACACGTTTTTGCTGACGCCGAATTTGTCGCGGATCGCCTGGGGCGAACTCGCATCG
>Ga0302324_100002080_pt1 | contig 47235 bp, 37 predicted proteins | sample Palsa_T0_1_FD_201949 | JGI IMG/M metagenome (GOLD analysis project Ga0302324, IMG submission 201949) | Peat permafrost microbial communities from Stordalen Mire near Abisko, Sweden - Palsa_T0_1 | ecosystem: Environmental > Terrestrial > Soil > Palsa > Peat permafrost | place: Sweden: Abisko... | reverse complement strand
CGCGACACCGTACGCGACCTCCTCGCCAAAGGCAACAAGAAGATTGTCTTGAACCTCGGCGAGGTCAACTACATCGACAGCTCCGGCATCGGCGAGCTGGTGAGCGCTTTCACCACCACCAAAAACCAGGGTGGCGAACTCAAACTGCTCAACCTAACCAAGAAGGTGCACGACCTGCTCCAGATCACCAAGCTCTACACCGTCTTCGATGTGAAGGAAGACGAGACCGCGGCGGTCAAAGCCTTCAAGTAAGACTTCCGCACCAGGTACGCGCTCTACAAATGGCAGCCGGGGTGCCCCACTTCTCGCTTCTTTGCGAGAAGTGGGATTTCCGCCGTCAGACCGTGGACGATCCACCACGAGCCGGGCAGCCACATTCCCAGGTCTCGCAAAGCGGTGAGACCTGGGCACCCGGCAACCTTCAGCGCAAGAGAAATCCACAGCCCATCCCTGTGATATCCAACCTTGCCCCGGCCAACACGTTCCTCGGCCTCGAACCGAGTGGCATGCTGCCGCTCTGCTGACAAATTCGTTGTGTCGCGTGCAGGAAAAGCGTACGATGCGCGAGGAGAATTTCGTGCCTTGTCTCGTGCTGATTGTCTTGCTCGCGTTTCCTCGGATCGCACTCGCCTTGTTGTTCCTCTTCTCGAATTACCTGCAACGGGCCTACCACGGGCTGATATTGCCTTTGCTCGGGTTTCTGTTCTTACCTCTAACGACGTTGGTGTATGCCTGGATGGCGAATACACGACAGCCGATGGCGGGCATCAATTTGCTGATTCTGATTGTCGCGGTTGTGATTGACCTCGGCGGCCTAAGCGGCGGCGAATATCATCGGCGCAGACGGTGGGAAGACTAGCGGATAGCCAATCACAACCTGACCGGCCTCGTGGGATTCTAACTGCGCCCTACCAAGAGGCTCGCGAAGACCCACCCCACGCCCAAAACCAGCGCAGTTTCACGGTGACATGCCTGCGCAGTAGGTAAAATTGTCAAGTTTGCGTTACCCAATCTAAAGCTCACTGCGGCGTCTTGTCGCCTGAAGCAGCACAAGAAAGACCCCTTGGCGCGAGTCGTGGCCGGGACGGTGGTTGGCGTCCGCCCAGAGATTATGGGCATCGGACCGGTGCCGGCAATTCAAACCCTGCTGGACTTGACTGGCCTGAGTCTGCCACAAAATCGATCGCTTCGAAATCAACGCAGGTTCTCGCCTGCCAGCCCTAGCTTGGCCTCGACCGCAACAAACTCAACGTCAACGGAGGCGCTATTGCCATCGGGCATCCGCTCGGCGCTACTGGAGTCCGGCTGGCGGTGACGCTGGCGCGAGAGTTAAAGCGTTCGAACGCGCGTTACGGCGCTGCCTCGGAGGGGGCAAGGCATCGCGTTGCTTGTCGAGAGCCCCTCAGCTGGCAACTAGGGCGGCGGGGTACGCCAAGGATGGATCCGGCTACAAGTCTCGCTGGCCTAAGTCCTGAGCTTTTTTCGTCTCGCATTCCCGAAAGGGGAATCGTACTCGGTTGATCGGCTCGTGGCGATGATGAGAGTTGATGAATTGGCCGTATACTCATTTCGGAGCGCGCTTGCCAGAGCGCATCCAGGCTGGTCCTGCTAGCAGGAAAATCATGCCTCCACAAGAAAACATCGAGGCTCTTCAACGTGCTTTGAATCGATTTAGGGTGAGGGACCTCGAGGGATACCTCGAGATGTATAGCAATTCGGTGATTCACCACGGCTATTCCAGTCGTATTCGGCCGGGCGTCCCAGGGTTAAGAGAACACTACACCCATCTTCTAAAATGCTTTCCCGACATGCGGGTTGAGGTTGAGGACATCATCAGCGAAGGCGAAAAGCTCGTTCACCGGTTCACGTTTTGGGGCACACATCGCGGTGAGTACCTGGGAATGGCGGCCACCGGAAACCTGGTTACGTCCGCCGGAATTCAGATTAATCGTTTCTCAGATGGCAAGTGCATCGAAGTGTGGTCGGTGCATGACACCCTTCGCTTCATGACACAGCTCGGAGTGATACCCAAGCTTCGCGATGCGTTGCGGTGAGTCGGCTCACTCCGGCTGGGACCCGCGGTGGCATAAATCCCGCCCAGAAGTCAGAGATCCTGCCGCTTTAGACGCGCCGAAATCGCAATGATGAGGGGCCGCATGCAAGGAACCATGATGCACTATTCGCTGACGCTCTCGCACAGCCTGGAGCGCGCGGGCAAGTTCTTTTCCAAGACCCGAGATTGTTTCCCGTCGCGCGCGTCGGCCTCGTTGCCCTAGGCTGCGGTGGTGTTGGGTGTGGGGTGTGCCGGGCATATGACTCGGATCCTCTGGAACGGCGATTGAAGCGCGATTATGGCATCGAGCTGATCGCGCCCAACCGGGAGAACCGCAGTCAGACCCAGGACGGGCGCAAGTTGCGACATTACAAGCGACGTTGGTCTATCGAGCGGTTATTTGCGTGGTTGCATTGGTTCCGGCGACGGGTCACGTGAGGTATTTGTGAGCGATTACTCGTATCGCAGCGCCACCATGGGATCGACCTTCGCTGCGCGCCGCGCAGGCACATAACCGGCCAATAATGCGATGCCGCACAAAACCACAGCAACGAAGCCGAATGTAATCGGGTCGGTGGGCTGAACACCGAACAGCATGCTCGCCATCAGTCGGGTCAATCCCAGGGCGGCGACGATTCCAATCGCCGTGCCGATCAGCGTCATGCGCGCTCCGTCTTGCAGCACCATGCGCAGTACATCAAGCCGCTGCGCACCCAGCGCCATGCGCACACCGATTTCCCGTGTACGCAGCCCGACCAGGTACGACAGCACGCCATAGATTCCAGTGCCAGCCAGCAACAGAGCCAGCCCTGCGAATGCGCCCAGCAGGATGAGAGAGAAACGCTGACTGGCGATGGAGTCCGCCACCACTTCCTCCTCGGATTCGTTGTCGTAAACGATCATGTCCCGGTTGCTTGCCAGGAGTTTCTGGCGAATCGACTCAAAAAAAGCTTCAGGGGCGAGCGCGGTTTTGGAGCGAACAAATACATTGAATCCTTGGGCGAGACTCTTCGTGTCGCGGGCCCCATTTTGCATGATTGGCCAGTACATCTGGGCTTGCAGGGGATGGCTGGCGTCTTCGGCGAGTCCCCACTGATTCACGTGCCCAACGACACCAACAATCACCAGAGGTACAAAGACGCGTTGGTTGGAATCGTTGTCGAAGTCAAAAATGCGAATGTGTTTGCCGATCGGGTCTTGGCCGGCGAAATATTGTTGCGCGAAGCTCGCGTCAATCACCACCACGCGCGCAGCGTTCTCATTGTCCTCGTCGCTTAGGAAGCGGCCCCGAAGGAGGGGAATGCGCATGGTTTTCAGATACTCCGGTTCTACTGTGTGTTCCAAAGTCAGCTGAATATTCTCAGTTCGCTGCGTGGGCGGCTCTTGCCCTTCGAGCAAAAAACCCCTCTCACTGTCCCATTCCATGGGATTGGCGCCCCAATGCAAGGACACGGCCTCAACTCCCGGCACACTATGGAGCGTCGCGCTGATTTGCCGAAGCGCAGCGTGGATTTCATCCGAAGATTGATTTCTTAAAGAAGGCGCTGGCGTCACGGCAAAAAGCGAGACGTTGCGCGGATCGAAGCCAGGATCGACTTTCCACAATTGCACCAACGTGCGGCACATCAGGCCCGCGCCCACCAATAGCACCAGCGCCATGGCCATTTCGCCTATCACCAAGGCAGACTGCATGCTTGTCCGGGGGCCGGAGATGGCGCGCCCGCTGTCCTTGAGGCTTCCACCGATGTCGGCCCGCGACATCCTTATGGCAGGCAGCAAACCAAACAGGATTCCGGTAAGTACCGAAACCAAAATGGTGAAGAGCAGCACCGGAAAATCGATCCCGATTTCCTCGGCACGCGGAACGGTTTCCGGGACCGCCACAAGGGCGGCGGCTGTCCCCCACCTCGCCAGAATCAGCCCGAACCCGCCGCCCAGCGCCGACAGCAGAACGCTTTCCGTAAGCAGTTGGCGCAGAATCCTTATCTGCCCCGCACCGAGCGCGGCACGCACTGAGAACTCGCGCTGGCGCGCCGTTGACCGGGCAAGCAGCAGATTGGCGACATTCACGCAGGCGATCAGCAAGACGAATCCCACCGCCCCCAGCAGCACCAGTAGCGCCGACCGCATGTCACCAACGATATTGTCTTTCAAAGGGATGATGTAGGCCTTGATATTGCCGTCAACGTTGGGATAGGCATCAGCGAGGCCGGCATTCACTCGCTTCATATCGTCACGCGCCTGCGCAAGCGTGACCCCAGACTTCAACCGGCCAATAGCATCCATGCCCCGATACGAATCCCGGAGGTAAAAGGTCGGATCGGTCTCTTCCCCGATGGCTTCGTACACATCGGCGGTTCTGAAGTTGAAGACATGCAATCGAAACGAAGCTGGAATGACGCCGATGATCGTGCGCGGTTGCCCTGCCACAATGAGCCGTTGGCCAATCACGTTCCGATCCGAAGCGAACTTTCGCTTCCACAACCCTTCCGAGATCAGGGCCGTCGGGCTGGCGCCGCGCCGATCTTCTTCGGAAGTGAAATTGCGTCCCAGGATTGGGTTCACCCCGAGAAGCGGAAAGAAGTTTGCAGACACGCGTTGTGCCCGCACATTCTCCGGCTGGCCCACGCCCGTGATGCTGCCATCTGTCGAGCGGTATGCGGCCATTGCCTCAAAGGAACGATTGTCGCGCTGCCAATCAAGAAAGTTGGGATAAGAAATCGAGCCTTTGGCAAAGTTCGGGGTTGCCTCGAACATGGAGACGATGCGGCTGGCATCGTGGAACGGTAAGGGGTTCAGCAATACTCCGTTTACGACACTAAAGATGGCGGTATTAGCTCCGATACCGAGGGCTAAGGTGAGAACCGTGACCGTAGTGAAGCTAGGGCTCTTGCACAACTGCCGCAGCGCGTAGCGAACGTCCTGTGCGAGGCCGGTCATCTCGGGTTCGCTCTCCTGGGCAAGCTGATTCCGTTTGCCAATACAGGGCAAGACGCATCAGGTCCGCTGCAAAGCTGCGAGCAATGCTCTTACCAACGTAGTGCAGGGCCTAAACCACTGATACTACAAAGACAAGAGAACTCCGCTCTCGTTCCAAGGTGTCCACAGTCGGACCGTGATGTCCGGAGGCGAACAGGCAAGGACTCGCTCACCGCGATTTGTGACGCGAATCCGGTTTGCGGGAGCTGCTAAATTGTGCCCTCGTCGTTTCAAAAGCCTGAATCGTTAGACGTTCGAGCGGCCATTTTCGTAACTCTTCGGAGAGCACCTCGATTCCCCATGGCCCGTGATATCCCACATCTTGCATCGTCGCGATAAAGTCTTTGATATCGAATTCACCTTCGCCACACAACCGGCGATGGTTCACCGTATCCTCGTGCAGGCTCCACGGACACTCGAACGTGCCGTCGTTCAATTCGATGCTGGTGATATATCGCGATGGAATGCGGCGCATTTCCTGGTAAGGAATCTTGAGCTTCACCACATGCCAGAGATCCAGACAAATGCCGCCATTGCTGGCGCCGGCGCCTTCCACAAGTTTGAGCGAATCCTCTAAAGTCTGGATCACGGCGAACGGCATTAGCTCGAACCCCACTTTGGTTCCGCGCTCTGCCGCTTCCGCGCATAGCGTGGCGAAAGCCTCGATCAATCGTGGCATGGGCGCGGCTGTCTGATAAAAATCGCCGACTTTTATATGATGGGCCTGCAGGGCTTCGGCCGCATCGAGTAGCACCTTCTTGCAAATGTCAGATTGCTTCTTCGGCTCGCCATCGAGAAACCAGTCGGTGAGGAATTCCAGCTCGAGGTGCTTGATCCCATTGTCGTCGAGAATCTGCTTCATCTCTCGGAGTGTGCGTGTCTTAAGTACATGCGCAAGATCGGCGTGCCAGATTCCGAACCCCGTGAAACCCGCTCTGGCAGCCGATTCCACGCGGTCCCGAAAATCGAAAGGGCTGAATTCTTTGTCGGTATGAGGAAGCCCACAGGAAATGGTCCAGTAGGAAGCGAGCAGATCAACCTTGCTGTTCATGGCACCTTCTCACGCCGCCACTGCGTCCTGCGCCATTACCAATTTCACCGCCGCAACGATCTTATCTTCGTTCGGGACGACATAGTTCTCCAGTGGTTCGCTGTAGGGGATAGGAGCGTCGAGAGCAGTCACCATTCTAAGTGCATGTAAATCCCCCAGGGCATGCTCGGCGATCTCGCCGGCGATCACCGCGGCGGCGGACGAGTGGCGTGGCGCCTGATCCACCAGCACGACGCGGCCGGTTTTCTTCACGGAGTTGACAATGGTCGCGACGTCGAGCGGCGCGAGCGTTCTTGGGTCAACGACTTCTGCGCTGATGCCCTCAGCCGCCAGCTGTTCAGCCGCCGCCAGCGCTTTCTTCACCATCCAGCCGACCGCCACAATAGTCACGTCAGTCCCGGTGCGTTTGATGTCCGCAACCCCGAGCGGAACAACGTATTCGCCATCGGGCACTTCGCCTTTATCCAGGGTGAGCATGTAAGGATGCAGATACACGACTGGGTTATCGTCGCGAATAGCTGCAGCCATCAGGCCCTTGGCATCGGCCGGTGTCGAAGGCACTACAACTTTCAAACCGGGGATGCCCATCATGGTGTGATAAATGCAGTTGGAGTGCTGACCGGCCCATCCGGCGCAGAAACCATAGCCGGCTTTCAGCACCAGCGGCACGCTGACTTGCCCACCTGACATGTAGCGCAGTCGAGGGGCTTCGTTGATGACCTGGTCGAAGGCGACGAGCATGAATTCGCTCATCCACAACTCGACGATGGGACGCAATCCAGTCATGGCCGCACCAATGCCAATGCCGATCTCAGCCGTTTCCGAGATGGGCGCAAGGCGCACACGCTCTTTGCCGAATCTCTTGAGCATGGGGTCGCGCTCGGTCATCGCCATATTCTGGCCATAGAAGACCACGTTGGGGTCGCGCTGCATCTCTTCGAGAATGGCTGCGGCGATCGCATCCGCATACATCATTTCTTTCGCCATGTTCTCCTCCTAGGCGTAAACGTATTGCAGCGCCTCTTCGGGCGCGGGCAGCGGGCTTGCCAGGGCGAACTGCACGGCGTCCTCCACCTCAGCGCGGGCGGCGGCTTCAATGCGCTTCGCCGAAGCTTCGGTGAGCATACCGTCTTTCAGCAGGCGTGCGCGAAAGCGCTTTATCGGATCTTTGGCTTTCCACTGCTCGAATTCTTTCCGGTTGCCGTAGACCGCGATCGCCTCGTGCTCGGGAAACTGCGTCGGCAGGGGAGGGACTGTGATTACATTGCCGTGGGCGCTGAGCCGGTAGAATTTTGTTTCAACCAGGCTTGGTCCCAGGCGGGCGCGGGCTCGATCGGCGGCTTTGGCGACAACTTTGCGCACCGCTACGGGATCCGTGCCGTCGACGGTTACGCCGGGAATGCTGAAGGCTTCCGCCTTTTTCGACAACGGATCGCCAGCCGCGGCATTGGCATCCTCCAGGCTGAAGTGCGTGTACGCCTGATATTGATTGTTTTCGAGAACGTACACGATGGGAAGCTTCCACACCGCGGCCATGTTGAGTGACTCGAAAAACGCGCCTTGTTTCGAAGCGCCGTCACCGAAAAAGCAGTAGACGATTTGGCCGCTCTTCTTTACCTGTGCCGTGAGGGCGACGCCCGTGGCATGGGCAATATTCTGGCCAATGATGCCAGAAGTGCCGAGGAAATACCGGGACGGGTCAGCAAGGTGCATAGAACCGCCGAACCCGTGGCACAAACCGTCCCTTCGGCCAAACACTTCCGCCATCATGTTGCGCAGGGGGGTTCCGAGAACGATAGGGTATCCGTGACAGCGGTAACTGGGCATCACAAAATCCGTATCGCGGCGGGTAGAGAGCGTGCCGACGATGCTGGCTTCAGCACCGTCGCCCAAATGAGAATGTCCCCGGATCACGCCGGGATGTTCGATAAAAGTACGTTTGACGGATTCTTCGAATTCGCGGATGCGAACCATCTGCATGTACATCCAACGCAGTTGGTCGCTGCCAACGTTGGTTTTTCGCACAGCGGATTTCCTTGCAGCCTTTTGGGGCATTTCGAGTCTCCTACTTCTTGGTTTTTGCAGCCTTCGCTGTCGATTCCGCGACCTCGCAGAGCGGATCTCCAACCGGGACCTCGGCAGTTTCGTGGGCCAGGAGCCTCGTAAGTATGCCACTAAAAGGCGATTCAAGCTCGTAGCTGACTTTTTCGGTTTCCAATTCGACCAGCGGGTCGCCGGCCTTCACGCGATCTCCTTCGCGCTTCAGCCATCGCACCACAACCACTTTTGTACTGGTGACGCCGCCGGACTTAGGTACGATTATGATTGTCAAGGATGCCTCCTCGGCTGCGTTGGTGCCGAAATCATGAGCAGGCTTCTCCACTGCGTAGGATCGTCCCTGGGGACGATCTTGCTTCGCTCGACATGACAAAGAAAAACTACACGCCCTGCAAACTCACTAATGCACTTGCCGCTTGGCATCTTCCCAGTAGGGGGCGCGAATCTTCTTTCTATCGATCTTGCCGGCAGCGGTTTTGGGAATCTCATCGCAAAATTCGACCGACTTTGGAGCCTTGACTGCCCCCAACTTTTGCTTGCAGTGCGAAATAACGACTGCCTCGCTTAAGGATACGCCCGGGCGGAGCATAACAAATGCCTTGACCGCCTCTCCCCATTTGTCATGAGGAACGCCAATCACGGCACACTCGTGGACTTCCGGCAGTGCCATCACCGCCGCTTCCACCTCGGCGCAGTAAACATTAAAGCCGCCTGAGATGATCATGTCTTTCTTCCGGTCCACGATGTAGACGTAGCCTTCTTCGTCCAGGTAACCGACATCCCCCGTGTGGTGCCAGCCGTGCGTGCGGATTTCTGCCGTAGCCTCAGGCATCTTGTAATACCCGCCACAGATGAGTGAGCCGCGCGCCACAATTTCTCCGCGTTCACCCACTGGGAGAACTCGGCCAGCATCGTCCATGATGGCGAGGCGCACCGCTAGGGTAGGTTTTCCGCAACTGCCCAGCCGTTCCGGATGATCGCCCGCAACCGCTGCCGCCACGGTCTTCGTATCAAGAAAGGTCAGAATCATCGGCGCTTCAGTCTGACCGTAGGACTGGCACATGCATGGGCCGAAGACTTCGACCGCGTTCCTTAATTTGTCCGGCGCCACAGGAGATCCCGCCAAAAGAAACCCGCGGAGGCTTGCGTAGTCAAACTCGCGCACCTGCGGATGGGCGAGCAAGTTGTAAAGCGCGGTGGGGGGAAGATAGAGATGCGTGACCCGATGGCGCTCAATGTTGCGAAGCACTTCGAGCGCATCGAACTTAGGCATTACGACGTGGGTGGCTCCCGCCGAACACATGACGAATGCCAGCACTCCTGCGGCATGGGACAGCGGGGCCGTGTTCAGGCATACAGGGTGTTCCATATCGCTCCGCCAGTAGTGCGTGGCCATTTCCGTCATCGTGCCCAACGCAAGATTGGTCACCCGGACGCCCTTTGCTGGACCGGTGGTCCCTCCTGTGGGCACCAGTCCGGCGAGTCGATCAGGATTGCCGTAGGCATCGCCCCAATCCGGAGTTTCCGTGCCTGCTCCCTGTTCCATGAAAGCCTGCAAAGATGGATATTCCCCATCTTCGCGATCGAGGCAAATTACGCCCCGCAAGGAGGGTACGCGCCGCTTAATCTCGGCGACGCTGACGCGAAACTGACTGTGATAGAACAACCACGCCATCTCCACATAATTCATGTATTCCACATTGGCGTCGATGGCGTTGCGGTAGTTGATTGGCACCCACACGGCTCCCGCGCGCATGATGCCCAGCATGCAAAACAGAACTCTGGCGTCGTTGTGCGAGTAGATTCCGGCAGGCTCCTGGTCGCGCAATCCGCTCGCGCAGAGGGCGCGAGCGATATCCTGGGTCGCGGCCTGCACCTCGCGATATGACCAGGAAGCATCGGCATCGATGATGGCCGTGCGATCTAGGTTGGCCTCGGCGCCCTTGTCGAAATAGTCGATCGCACGCATGACCAGATTCCCGCTAGTCAGTGAGTCAGACGAACTTTGGCCAGACCATGTTCTTCCAAAACGCGCAGGATTTCCTGATGCCCAAATGCTTCCGCGGGCGAAGCAAAGCCGACCTTGCGTGGCGCCGCGTGCACCAGGTGGTGAGCGGCAAACGCCTGTAGCAATCCCGTCTGGCGATAACAGCAAGTGCCGAAGACCACACATTGCGCGTAATCGGTCGAACCTCGGCCCACTACGACGTCAATCGTTCGCTGCTCGCGCGGGTTTTCTCGGGGCGGGGTTCCCGCTTGCACCGCGTTGGCCATCTCGGCAAGTCTTTTTTCCCGTTCCACTTTCGGCAGCGACCGAATCTGTTCTTCAAACACTTTCTCGGTGGCCGCGACGCCTTCCATAATCTGACGATCGAGTAGGCCACCCATCGACCGCACATTCGCAACTTGTGGATGGTTCTTGAACCAAACTGGTTGCGGGAAGCCTCCCCACGCCAATGCCAACTGAGTTTGCAAATAGCCTGGAATGGTCACGTCGTAGCGAGTCGCCCTCGGCCAAGCCTTGTATTGATTCTGCTCCAGATAATATGCATCCGTTTGAATAACCGCAAAAATCGTTTGCGTGGAACCAAAAGTCGGAATGCCTTTGAACATGGTGACGGTTTCGAGCGTATCAATTGCCCCGGATTCCAGGCAAAGCCTGGCCGATGCATCGCTGACCGCGCACATGAAAGCGGTTGCGGGCGCAGCGACCAGGCCGCGTTCACGGAATTTCTCGCCCCAATTCTCGGCAACCGCGCGAATCCAGGCCTGCTCGCCGCCGATATCTATGTAATGGCAACCGGCTTTCAAAGCCGCTTCGATGACTCTTGGTCCGTTATAGATAAATGGGCCGGCTGTGTTGCAAACCACCTTGGCGCCATCGAAGATACGTTCCAGATCTTCGAGGGCGCCGGTGGTCTCTACGATCTCAAAATCGGCGGTTTCAATTCCAGGGACGTGATCGGTCACCTGTTTGATTCTTGAAGCGCTTCTGCCTACGGCCAGGAAAGGGGTGTTGTATTCGCGGAGGAATTCGACGATCAATCTCCCGGAAAACCCATTGGCCCCGTAAACCACCACCGGTCTTTTGCTCATGTGCGAAAGCTCCTGGGAAGGTAGTCTGCCGTGGGCTGGCGTGAATCGGGTGTCAGCCACCTGGTTCAGAGGCCAATTGTAGGCTAAAGTATCTTTTTTGCCAGTAGGCACTTTTTTGTAACCTTTGATACCGAAGGAGACTGAGGTGTAAGAATTTTATTGCCCCGTGAAGTTAACCACGAACGTGATCGGCGGTAAGTGGAAGCCGCTGATCCTGTTTTATCTCGAAACTGGGACCAAACGATTTGGGGAGCTTCGCAAGGTAATTCCTGGCATGACCAAGAAAATGCTGACCCAGCACCTGCGTGACCTGGAACGGGATGAAGTCATTCGTCGGAAAGTGTATGCCGTGGTGCCAGCCAAGGTGGAATATTCGCTGACGAAACACGGAGAAAGCCTCAAGCCCATCCTCAAGCTCATGTCGGCCTGGGGCGCGAAGCACCGCAAGCGCTATGGCATTCCAAAGAGCAGGAGCCGGCCGTTCCCGAATTCTTCAAAGCAGTCCACGGCCTCTCAGCCTGCGCTGTCTCGCAGCTAATCCGAACCGCACACGGACTGCAGCTGCCCTCAGGCGCGCTTCCGCGTCCCAGCAGCAGGTGCACCCCAAACGTCCTTGGCCGTTTCGGCGACCAGGCGTAGCTTGGCCTCCTCATCGCCCACGCTTATCAGGTTGCCCTCGATGGTCGAAGCAAAGCCGCACTGCGGACTGAGCGCCAGCCGTTCCAGAGGGATGAACTGTGACGCCTGCTCGATGCGCCGCTTCAGTTCGTCTTTGCTCTCGAGGCTAGGCTTTTTTGAGCTGACGAGTCCCAATACGACGGTACGATCTTCGGGAACCTGGCGCAAAGGCTCGAAGCCGCCCGAGCGCTCATCGTCATATTCAAGGAGGAAGCGGTGAAAGCGCGTTTTCTGAAATATCTTCGCGATGGGGCCGTAATCGCCCGAAGCATAGAACCGGCTCTGATTGTTGCCGCGGCAGAGGTGCAGGCCGAAAATAACGCCCGGATGATCGCCAATCACCGCATTGTCCATTTCGGTGGAAAGATCGAGCAGACGGTCGGGATCATTGCCGCGCTGGCGGTATCCCTCGCGCAACTGCGGGTCGAGCAAAGCGGCATATTGTGGCGAGTCAACCTGAATGTAATTGCATCCGAGGCGGATCAGCTCCTCGACTTCATCCCGCAAAATGTCCACCAGATCGGCCAGATAACCGTCAATCTTGGGATACGCGGTAGAAGACTTCTCTTTGTCGTAATAAGCGGCTGCCTGCTGGGCGCTGATCATCGTTGTTTTCGCAGGATGACTTGTACGTGCCCGCAGGTAGGTAAACTCTTCGGCGCAAAGCGGGCGTTTCCGCCGAAGTTTTGAGACCACGACCGGCCGCGGCTGCACCACTTCCTCCCCTTTTTCATTGCGAAAAGGAATGGCCCAGCCGCCAAACTTATCGAAGCCCTCTACGGCGTCAACCAAGTGCCCAAAGAATGCGTAGCGGCGCATCTCGCCGTCGGTGAGCACTTCCAGTCCAGCGCGCTTCTGCAACTCGACAGCTTCGTCAACCGCCCGGTCCTCGAGAGACTTGAACTCGGAATGGCTGATCTGTGCTTTCTCATGACGTTCGCGCGCGTCCTTCAAATACGAAGGGCGCAACAGACTTCCGACAACATCGCTTCGATACATGTAAACTCCTTCGAAGGCCAAAGCCTCCAAGTCCGTGCTTCCCGTGGTTCGGCTCTTATGCGGGTGACAGCATGATTAATTTTGTTCTCCCTGCTGTTTTCGACTCGCATCCTGATTACGGCGGAAGATCACGTACGAGCGGATTGCTGCTGCATCATCGTGAGAGAGTTCGGTTGCGAAGGAAACCATTCCCTGCGACCCTAAATCGCCCCGTAACACGATCTCGAACCAATCGTCATCGGTGAGGGCGCTGCTGCGCCGCAAATCCGGCAGTACACCTCCGCTGACGGCCACATCGCCGTGACATCCGCCACAATAGCTTTGAAAAAGCTTCTCACCTTTGCGAATCGATCGAGAACTCGCTGGATTTGGCAGCGCCGTCAATTGTGGCTGCTCGGTGGCCTGCACGGGTGGCAAGCTGGTCTTCCCTCCGAGTTTGAAAACTAGCATACGGCTAATGTTGCTTACACGCCCTGAGGCAAAGGAGACCTCGCCCGCGGCCAGCGGAAACACGCCACCCCAACCCGCGAGTGCGGCAATGTACTGTTGGCCGCCGACCTCATAGGTGACCGGGCCCGCCATCACTCCAGTCTGGGCTGCAAACGACCACAACTTCGCTCCCGTGTCGGCACGGTAAGCTTCAAAATTTCCCCCGGCCGTTCCTTCGAGCACCAAGTTCCCCGCCGTCGCGAGCGTCCCGCCGTTCCAGGGGCCCGGCCGTTCAATGGTCCAAGCCGCCTTCTGCTGCACTGGGTCCCAGCCCAGTAATTTCCCTTTCACGGTCCCCAGAATCACCTTCTTCACCTTGGGATCCTGCGGCATGCCGGCCGCGACCACGTCGATTCCATAGTTCGGAGCCAGCTTCTTGGCCTCGAAACTGTCGGGCAGCTTGTATTTGAAACCGGCATCATTCACCGGAATGTAGACAAGACCAGTAATTGGGCTGTACGACATCGGCTGCCAACTGTGCGCCCCGACTGGTCCGGGCACGATGGGGGCAGGATCGGCCCCCTGGTATCTGGCCTGAGGGGTTTCGAGGGGGCGACCGGTTCTCAGATCAACTCCGCTGGCCCAGCTGATATAGGTGTAGGGCTTGGCGGAAAGGAGGGAGCCGTTAGTCCGATCGAGAACATAGAAGAAGCCATTTTTCGGCGCCTGCATTAACACTTTGCGGGTACGCCCATCAATGAGCAGATCGGCGAGGATGATATCTTCGTCGGAGTCGAAATCCCAGACGTCGCCGGGGTCCTCCTGATAATGCCAGACGTAGTCTCCCGTCTCCAATTTGAGGGCAACAATGGAGCAGGTGAGCAAATTGTCGCCGCCCTTCGGACTGCGAAACTTTTCGCTCCATGGTGTTCCGTTACCGGTGCCGATATAAATCTGACCGAGTTCGGGATCATAGGCGATCGCGTTCCACACTGTGCCGCCCCCTCCGAGCTTCCACCAGTCACCACTCCAAGTCCCGGCGGCTATTGCAAGGATTGGGCTCTCGAATGGCTGCGAGGGATTTCCGGGAACGGTGTAGAAGCGCCATACCAATTTTCCGGTCTCGCTGTCGTAGGCCGAGACATAGCCGCGCACTCCAAATTCCCCGCCACCATTCCCGATGATGACTTTGCCCTTGACCACACGTGGAGCGCCGGTAATTGTGTAGCGGAAATGGGGATCGATGGTAGGTGTTTCCCAAACAAGGCGGCCGGTCTTCGCGTCCAGCGCGATCAAACGGCCATCGAGGGTTCCGACAAAAATCTTGCCATTCCAGGCCGCGGCTCCACGGTTGACAACATCACAACAAGCGTTCACCGCCCAGGCGCCGGGAACTTTGGGATCATAGGACCACAGCCGTTCGCCGGTGGCGGCATTCAGCGCGAAGACCTTGCTCCATGCGCTGGTAAAGTACATTACCCCGTCAACGACGATGGGAGTCGCTTCCTGGCCTCGGTGCGTGTCCAGGTCGTAGTGCCAAGCCAACCCGAGTTGCGAGACATTACGATCGTTAATCTGATTCAAGGGGCTGAAGCGCTGCTCGTCGTAGGTGCGGCCGTAGGTCATCCAATTTCCCGGCTCGCGGTCCGCGTTAAGGATCCTTGATTCGTTCACATCCCCAGGCTTGATAGGGTTCTCGGAAGAGACCCTTGCCTGGTTGCACGCGAGCGAACCCACTGCAAGGAAAACCGCGATGCCACGAAGTCTCATTGCGCGCCGCAACTGGGATTTCTGATCTTCGAGTTGCATGAGGCTCAAGCACGAGCGAATCAGACATCAAAAAAGACAGTCTCCTGATCCCCCTGGAGTCGCACATCGAATGACCAATATTCTGGACGGGATGGATTGGGTTGGGCCATCAACGTGCCTCGCCGGTCGGGCGGAATCAACTGGAGGATGGGATCATCGTCTTTTACGGCATCTCCGCCGAAGTAGACTCGCGTGTAGAGCTGCTTCAGCATTCCACGGGCAAAGACGGCAACTGTGAGGTGTGGAGCCTGCGGCGTACTGTGGGCAACGCGCCCCGGCTTTATGGTCTCCAGCACGCAACTTCCGTCTTCTCCAGTGCCGATGCGGCCAAAGCCAAACCACCCTGGATCAAGCTGTTTTGGCTGGGAGTCGTCCGGATGGTTGTACTTGCCATTGCTGTCGGCTTGCCAAACTTCGAGCATTGCATCGTCAACCGGGGCGCCATCCCCATCCAGCACGCGGAACGTAATCCACACCCGCTCCCCACGGGCTTGCGGACCGGCGACACACCGGACGCTGTGTTCCTCTGTGGTCAGCTCAATCTGGAAAAATGGGCCGACGGTCTGCGATGGTGTCGGGATCAGATTCGCATCAGGTTTCAAAGGGCGTGGCCTCCGGACCGCGCAGCACGATGTCGAACTTGTAACCCTTTGCCCACTGCGGCTGTGTCGTCTCCAGATCGAACTTTGAGATCAGCCGCTGCCTCGCTCGTTCATCCGGTATGGATTGGTAGATCGGATCGTAAGCAAACACGGGATCGCCGGGAAAATACATCTGCGTTACCAGACGCGAGATAAAAGCTGTCCCAAAGACTGAGAAGTGAATGTGCGCGGGCCGCCACGCATTGAAGTGATTGTTCCAGGGGTATGCGCCGGGCTTGATGGTGAGGAAACGGTACGCTCCCTGTTCATCGGTCATGGTTCGACCGGCGCCGCTGAAGTTGGGATCAAGCGGGGCGCGATGCTGGTCGTTAGTGTGCCGATACCTTCCGGCGGAGTTCGCCTGCCAAATCTCGATGAGAGCACTGGGGACGGGCCGCCCGTTACTGTCGAGCACGCGTCCACTCACGATGATGCGCTCACCAATGGGTTCACCGGCGTGCTGGCAAGTCAGGTCGTTGTCTTTTTCGCCCACCTTTTCGCGCCCAAAAACCGGTCCCGTAATCTCCGAAAGCGTATGGGGCAGCAGGATAAGGGGCTTGAGTGGCGCGCGCTTGACGGTGGCACGGTAAGGCTCATACAAGGATGGTGGCTGACTGTCCTTGGGCGGCCGGGCATAGGGTCTGATTGAAACGCGCGTAGTCACAGAATCCATGCATCTCCTGGGGTCGACGCGCGCACTTTGGGCAAGAGAGTCATCGCTCGTTTCTGACCCCTGATCGTTCTCTTAAAGTCGTGCGCACACGGACTTGGCTTCCGTGTAGAGATCCAACGCTGGTTTGCCCCACTCGCGCCCCCAACCCGACTGCTTGTACCCGCCAAAGGGCAGGGCCGAATCGAACACGTGATAGCAGTTGATCCAGACGGTTCCTGCTTTTAATTTCTTCGCCAACCGATGCGCCTTACTGATGTCGCGTGTCCAGACGGCTGATGCTAGGCCATAGATGGTGTCATTCGCAAAACCTGCCACTTCGTCCAGGTCGCCGAAAGGAATTGCGGTAACCACCGGACCGAAGATCTCTTCGCGGACCACCTTCATCCCCGGTTTCACATCCACCAGCACCGTCGGCTCGACGAAGTATCCAGGGCCGTCGACCTTCTTGCCGCCAACCACGGCCTTCGCGCCGTCTCTAGCTCCCGATTCGAGATACCCACAGACGCGCTCTTGCTGTTCCTTAGAGACCAGTGGTCCCATGTTGCTTGCGGGATTGATTCCTGGACCAATCTTGAAGGTCTTGGCGATATCGGCGACGCCGCCCACAACTTTGTCGAAAATACTCTTATGCGCAAACAGCCGCGAACCCGCGGCGCAGACCTCACCCTGATTGAAGAAAATAGCCATGGCGCTGGCTGGGATGGCGCTCTCCAAGTCGGCATCCTGAAGAACCACATTGGGAGACTTGCCGCCCAGCTCCAACGAAACCTTTTTCAGATTTCCGCTGGCGGCATTCAGGACAAGCTTTCCCACCTCGGTCGAGCCCGTGAAAGCGATTTTGTCCACATCGGGATGCGCTGCGAGCGCGGCTCCCGCGGTTTCGCCAAAGCCCGGCACAATATTCACCACGCCATCCGGGAAGCCCGCCTCCATGATCAGTTCTCCCAGTCGCAACGCGGTCAAGGGAGTCTGTTCAGCAGGCTTCAATACACAGGTACAGCCCACAGCCAGGGCCGGACCTAGCTTCATCGACGCCATCACCAACGGAAAATTCCAGGGAATAATCTGACCCACCACCCCTACCGGCTCGCGCAGGGTATACGCCAGGTATTTCGCGTCCGGTGCAGAGATGGGAATGGTACTGCCTTCCACCTTCGTGGCCCAGCCCGCATAGTAGCGAAACGCGTCCGAAGCGGTTGGCACATCGACGATACGCGAGAAAAACACCGGCTTTCCGTTGTCGAGAGTCTCAAGCTCGGCCAGCTCTTCGTGGTGCTGATCAATTAACTCAGCCAGTTTCCACAACAACCGGCCTCGTTCCGAGGGCGACATCTCAGGCCAGGGGCCGGACTCGAAAGCCCTGCGCGCAGCCTTGACGGCCACGTCGACATCCTCTCTATCCCCTTCTGCGACGCGGGCCAGTATCTGGCCCGTGGCTGGGTTGTAGGTTTCAAAAGTCTTCCCGGAAGCGGCATCCACCCATTTGCCCCCGATCAACATTTTTCGGGGCTTGGCAACGAACTCGCTCACGCTGGTTTGTATTTGCTCGACAACCGTGGTGGCCATATTTCCTCCTGCATGCACTGACTGCAATTATCTTCATCTCTATCTCTCGCGCTTCCGAGACCGGGGAACACGTCGCAGTTGCGTCATGCCCGCACCCAGCCAAATTGTGTGTTGCTCGGCGGTTCGCGCTTGCGCACCAGCTGTCGTGATTCTCAGGCTTGCGGATCGGGGGGATGGTCTTGGAGTTTCTCATACTCTGATCTCGCTGGATCTGCGGAATGAACGCCGCCTGGAATCCGGCGGAATGGAGAGGCGAGGAGGGATTTGCAGCAACCCTTCGATTGAGGGTCGACACGGTCTCTCAGCAGAACTCTCGAATTGCGCCACCCAAACCCCCTACTACGTTTCGCCCTCAAAACATGAATTTCACCGAGAACTGCAACTGTCGCGGATTGAACGCCGTGCGCGGCAGCCCGAAGTTGGAATTTGGCGTCGTTGGGATAAACAGAGTCGTTCCGATTGGGGTGGGGGCCACCGACCCCCCGGGAACCGAGATTCCCCCGTTCGGGCATGTCACCGATGCTGCCTGCTGATGGATGGCTCGAGTCAGGGCATCGTTGTAGTGCTGTGGAACGCCTCCGCAAAACACGGGTGAGCCGTAGACGCCCGTGACCTCATCGAAATTTGCCCGGTTGAGCAGGTTGAAGGCATCGAACGCTAGATTGGCGGTCAAGCGGTCGTTGAAGTGCACCGTCCGGGTTACACGTAGGTCCCAGTCATAATACGGATCGCCGGTGTAGGTGTTGCGCGGAATCATGGTCTGGCAGTTTTGTACGTCGGGACAGGAGCCCGCGATATATGCCGAGCCGCCGACGCGGTCGGTGGAGCCGCCAGCGACATCGTTCAGGGTATTGCTGCCGTAATAGATCGTGAAAGGCCGGCCCGACTGCAGGGTGACGATATTACTAAGCTCAAAATTCCGCCACGGCCCGTGGTTTGGCGCAATAGCGGTAAAGTTGGCCACCAACCGATGCCGGGCATCCTGATTGGAGTTGGAACGTTCCGCGGCGTAGTCAAACTGGTTCGGCGGCAGATTGATGAAGGTAGTGAAGTTGCCATTGTCGATGGTGTGGGAATAGGTGTAATTGGCAGTCAGGTTGAAAAACTTTCCGCGCTCCAGCACAGTCAGCGTTCCGCCGTGATAGATGGCGTTGGCGACATCATTGTTGTAATCTTCGAGCCCAGAACTGAGGGTTCGCAGGCCGGAACCGAGGGCGCCGCCGAAGAAGGGCCCTAGCCCGGCAAGCGCGCCCGTTCCAAGGGTCGGCGTTCCGGTGCAGGGCGAGAGTGTGCCATCGGCGTTCAGCCATCCCGGTACCCATTCCGGCAGCGGGTCGGTGACTTGCGACTTGGTGGTGCCGGCCGGGCAGGGGACGTTGAGGTTGTTCCCGCGAACCAGCTTGTGGGCTTCAACGAACAGGTAGCCCAGATTGACTGCGAAGCCATGGCCAAACTGATGGTCAATCTCGAAACTACCTTGCTCGGAATAAGGCGCGCGGGAGTTGTGGTCCATACCGCCCTCGCCGATGCCGCAAGCTCCGGTTGTAAAGCAGGTGCCGGCCATCTCTACCGATGGAAAGGCCGTATTGTAGGCACCTGTTTGTATGATCTTGGCTGCGAGACAAGGCGCCTCTGGAAGCCCGGCGCAGGGTGAGCCGGGAGGGCCGGGCGCGGGCGGGTCTGCTAGGAGCTGGTAGCCCTGCCCGGACTGCCCAAGATTGGACATGATGTTGGGGAATTTCTGGGGCAGAATTCCGTCGCCACTGCAAATGGCCGCAATGCCCGACGGCGCCTGATTGCCGCATTGATACCCTGCCACGATCTTCTGAGTGTTGGGCACGAAGAAGAAAGTCAGATTTTGCCGGTCAAAGAAAATCCCGTATCCCGCGCGAATCACAGTGTTGGAGGCGGGGGCGTAGGCAAACCCAAGCCGCGGTTGAAACTCGTTGTAGTCATTGTTCACGAACGCCGACAACCCGGTTTCATAATCCCATCGCAGGCCATAATTCACGGTCAGTTTGGGAGTGAGTTTCCATTGGTCCTGTGCAAACACGCCCCAGTATCCGTGGTTCAGATCCCGGCTGAAGCCGTTAAATAGCGAGGGAGGGTAGGCATTGGCCCAGGTCGAATTCGGGAAGCCGGCCCCGTTGAGCGGATTGGCCGTGGTAACCGTCGGAGCGCACGGAGTCGGGCCGGAGGCATCGCCGCTACAGGCAGTGGTAGCTGTGGGCAGCGGTGTGCCCGCGTACATAAAGACGACGCCATTGTCTTGAGGAACGGCACAGTCGGCAGCCGAAGCGCCCAGACCCGTCCCTCCAGTCGGATAAGCGGCGCCGTAGTTCGTGTTGAAATACTGGGCAAAATCGGTGAAACAGGAAATGCCCGGGATGAGCAAGCGAACGGGCATGAATCCGGGGAAATTCTCCAGGCTGGTTAGCCAGTTGCCGTCCACGCCAAACTTCGCGAGGTGATTGCCCTTAACCCAGGATATGGATTCGGAGAGCTCGACGCGAGTCTCGTAGAGCCGGTCGTTGGTTCCGAAATTATGGCCCACCTCGAGATCATTGAGGATGCTGAAGTCGGGCTGGCCAGTAGCCCCAAGAAAGTTGTAATGCCGGCGGGCGTATTGCACGAGCACTGTATTTACCAGGTTGGGCTTCAACGTCGAGTTCACGGTGGCGACCACGGCCTGGTCGCGAACGAAGAGATTACGACCGCCACTGGGTACACCAATCCCGCCGCCGTCGAGCGTGTTCCCCACCAGTTCGCCAAGTGAGCGGATGTCCTCCGCGTTATAGCGAAAAGCCAGGTGATTATTCGTGGTCAGTTGATGATCCAGCCGGGCGAAACCGAAGTCATCGTTCCCCGTTTTGAGAAAGCCTTGAAGGAAGCCAAAGGCTTGGCCCGGCGTGATATTGGCCGGATTGCCGGCAAAATTGGGAAGACATGTGCTGACGGAGCCAAGGCAGCCCTCGGGAGCCAGCCCCATCAGCGCCTTTGCTTGGTCGATTAGCAAAAGGTTGCTGTTGGGGTTGCTGACGTTCAGCACCAGATCCGGCGGATAGACCGGGGACTGGGCGCTGCGTTTGCCTTCATAGTTGAGAAAGAAGAAAGTTTTGTTCTTGGCAACGGGACCACCCACGGCGGCTCCAAACTGGTTCTGCCGAAGTGCGTGGGGCAGCGGGGGAGGCTGCAGCGGCGAGCGCGCGTCGAATTCGCTGTTTTGAAAAAACTCGTAGATAGAACCGTGCAAATTGTTGGTGCCTGACTTGGTCACAATGTTGACGATTCCGCCCATCGCGCGGCCATATTCCGCACCAAAGCTGTTGTTTACGACGCGGAACTCCTGCACGGATTCTTGGGGCGGCGTGGCCCGCTGGATGCCGCTGGCAGCGTTGACGAAGTCTCCTCCGTCCACTGTGATCTCGTTGCTGAAGGAACGCATGCCGGCAAAAGAGATCTGCGTTACCTCAAACTCCGTGAAAGTTGTGCCCAGGCTGGTGCGGCTGGAGGCCACTCCGGGAGTGAGGAGGGCAAAATCCGTAAATACGCGACTGCTCGTGGGCAACGACTCAATCTGCTGGGTATCTACCACCTGGCTGATCTCGGTTTTGGTCGGCTCGATGAGCGGGGCTTCCGTGGTTACGGTGACGACCTCGGAAGTCCCGGCAACCTTCAAAGTAGGGTTGACGGTGAGCACTTGGCCGACGGTCAGGTTGATGCCGGTCTGATACTTGGCGAAGCCGCTTGCGGTAACGGTTAACTCGTATTTCCCAGGAGGAAGGTTGGGCACGACGAAAAAGCCGGTGGTCGTGGTGGTCGACTGAAAACTCTGGTTGGTATCAAGGTCACGCACAGCCACGTGCGCGCTAACCATTACTCGTCCTCCGGTGTCCACCACCGTGCCGTTCAGTTGAGCAAAGCTAAGGGCTTGAGCTGCCGCGCTTGGCGAAGAAGCTGCCAGTACAACGAGGAGGAAAAGAACAACACCCAACCAGCGTGTTCTCATAGAATCCCCTTCCTTGAGCGAATCCTTTGCAATGCTCGACCAGAGACCTGCCCAAACAACCGACCAGAAACCCCGCCTGGCAGTCCATCGGGTGTGAGATCCTGAGCCGAAAAGCGGGCCCCACGATCCCACAGTAAAAACGCCGGCCAAATGATTACTATGTTCCAATGCATACTGTCAACACAAAAATGTATACAGGAATCGATTTAGGCTCTAAATTGGCATTGGTTTTCGTTGAACTTAGGCGAACCTATCGAATCTACTGTATGCAATCAGCGATTAACGGATTCCCGGCACGTCCAGCAACTCTCCAAGGCTGCGCAGGACGCGATGTGGCCTTCTACCCCGAGGCTGCCTGGCCCAGTCGGGGGTTTTCGACATTCCGGTGGTCACCCCGAATCCGACGGCGCCGCCTCGCCGCGCCATGATCATCTCAACCAGAGGATCATCTCCGACAACGCCCACCCTGCTCATCGGAATGCCAATTCTCTTGGCCACGAACCTCAGCGCGTGCAGCGAGGGTTTTCCAGTCAGAATCATCGGCGCACGTGTGATCCTGCGGACTGCCGCCGAGATTGCATAGGAGTAACCCATGCTCTTGCCGCCGGCGGTGGCGAAAAACGGCACGTCAGAAGCCACATACAGCTCCGCGCCATTCCAGATGGCATTGGCGGCGGCTTCGATATCCTTCATGCGGCAGTCGGGATGCCATCCGATGTAGACGGCATCGACCTGGTCCGAGCCTTCGTCGTTCGTGAAAACCGTCTGAATTCCCGCCTGTGCCACTGGCTGTCCGACGCCGGGGGTCCCTAATACGAGAACTCGCTTGACGCTGCGGCGGGGCATAAGGTCGGCTGCCACGCTGGAAGGGGTAAGCAAAGCCTCATCGGAGATCGGTAAGCCGACAGCACGCAGTTTGGGCGCCTGTTCTGACGCGGGGTAGTGCGTTCCATTCGTGAACACAACAAAGGGTATGCCGCGTGCTTTCAAGTTGTTCAGGAGTTCAACGGCGCCGGGCAGCACCTGATAGCCGCTAAAGGAACGGTCGCTCAGGGCCAGGGTCCCGTCGAGGTCGAACAGCAAGCCCTCCACTGGCCTGAGCCGCCTATTGCTTCGATTGTGCGAGCTGTTTTTCATGCTTGCGCCCTCGGCAGCGCCCGTCCGCCTTTTAACTCCAGCTTGAACCCCGGCTTCTCAACCGAGAGGCGAGCGATGTCGTGGCGTACCGCGAGCTGACGAAGCAAACGCATCACCGGAGCGAGGTCCGGATTGTAAGTCCCCGCCGCGGGCCCGGCAGCTTTCATGGCATCGACATGTTCAGCCGGCATGGTGGCGCGAAGCAGGAACTCCTCGTCGCAGAGTTCCGGGCCGATTCGCCTTCGCAATTCGTCGAGCGGCGGCATGTCTGGCGCCCGGCGAAGCTCGCGGGTTCGGGACAAAGAGTCGATACGATCCATCACTTCCGGGGCGATCGGCAGGTTGGGTTTACCGAAGCGACCCAGGGCGTAGCGAATCACTTCATCCGGCACAACCGCGTAGCGCTCCTTGCCAGTTATGTTCAGCACCGCCTGGGTCAGCAGCATCTGCGAGAAGGGGGTCATGACAATCGGCCAGCCTAATTCCTCACGCACCCGGCCTAATTCCTCGATTACCGCGCCTTCCAGGTGTGTGAGCCCGCTTTCTGCTAAGTGCCGTCGCATGGTGCCGGTCATGCCTCCAGGCAACTGGTGATGGAAGTATGCCGCGTCAAAAGGCTGCGGACGGCCGGCGGGAAGTCCTTCCCCTTCTGCCAGGCGGGTGAAATAGCGGCCAACTTCAGCCAGGGCCTGGTCGTCAATATCGATCTGGTGGTCAAGTTCGCGCAGATTGGCCACGACGCGCTCGGCGGGCGGATTGGAAATCCCATCGCTCGCCGCACCCGATGCGCACTGCAGTGTGCCTACGCCCCAGTTCGGCGCATCCATGTAGACCAATTCGCCGAGCCCGATGGTGCAATGGGAATGGAGCTCCAAAGGCTTGCCAGCAATCGCGGCCTGGACCGCCGGAATCATGGTGTGGGCGCGCAGCGGGCTCAGAAGGCCGCCGGGGTCCTTGATATAAAGGGCATCCACATCCGGACTCGCGGCAAGTTTGCGGGCACGCTCTACGTAGCGTGCGTCATCGTCGATGGGACTTATGGTGAACACTAAAGCAGCCACGACATATTCGCCGCCAACCTGCTTGATCGTGCGCGCACAGGCAATGTTGGACTCGGCATTGTTCATCGGGTCCGCCAGCGCGAAGCGGCGCATCCCGTTTTTCACCAGCGTAGCGAACGCCAGCTTCATGAATTCAGGGCTGGCCGTCTCCCAGGAAATAAAGCGGAACCCGGTCGAGAGAAATTGAAGTGGCGTATTCGGTGTGGCCTTTGCCATCAGTCGAATTCGCTCCCAGGGGTCTTCCTTTTTGTAGCGGACGGCAACGCCCATGTGGGTGGAGGTAGTAAAGTCAATGGCCTTGAAACCCACACGGTCCATGACGGGCGCAATGGCCAGAGTTTTCGCGGTGTCAACGCCAAGCGCCGCCCAAAGACTCTGGTTGCCGTCTCGGAGTGAAGTCTCAACGATCTGAACATTCGCCACAGTTCATGCCTCTGGACGCACGCGCATCAAAATTTCGCCATACTCGACCGCACTGCAGTTCTTCACTAATATCTCAACGACCTCGCCCTTCACGCCCGCGCAGACGGTGTGCATCAGTTTCATGACTTCGATGATGCCGACAGCTGTCTGCTCTGCGACCTTCGATCCCAACTCCACGAACGGAGGCTCGCCCGGCTTGGGCGCGACGTAGAAGATTCCCAGCAGAGGAGCAGTGATGTCCAGCAGGCCCGGTTCGGAGGGCGGCTTGGGTACCGGTTGCAGCGGCGAATTGGGCGGCTCGAGTGGTGGCGGCGGGGCATCGGAAACCTGCCGCACTGCTGATTGCCGCTGGAGCTTCAGCTTGACACCATCCATCTCGAGCGACAATTCATCGAAGCTCGATTCCTCGAGGATGCGCATGATCTCGGCCACATCTTTGGCCGTGAGCGTCAACGGCGTCCTCCAAAGATGTTCATCACGTGCAGGAGCGGGTTCTCCGCGGGCTTCGCAATCGGAGCTTTATCCTTGCCCGACCACACCGTCTCGGGACGGCTCTGTAGCAACAGGATCTTGCCCTGGTGATCAATCGCCCATTCGATATCCTGTGGCCGTCCATAGTGGCGTTCGACTCTGCGGCCAATTTCTGCCAGAGCTTCCAATTCCTCATCGCTAATCGAGGGCGCCCGCCGAAGCTCTTCGGGAGTTTCTATTTGATTGATCCCGCCGCTCTCCGCCGGTACGTGTTGGTGCAGTTTGTCGGAAGTATCCCGGGTTGAAATTTGGCCGGTAATTTTGCCGATCACGAAGCGATCGGGCGTGACTTCGCCGCTCACTACCGCGGAGCCGAGGCCCCAAGTGGACTCCACGGTAATCACAGAACGGTCGCCGGTCAACGGGCTGCGCGTGAACATCACTCCGGCCGAGCGCGCGTCTACCATCTTTTGGACGACGACCGCCATCGCTACGCCGCTCTCCGAGGTGCCGTCTTTTCGGCGATAGGAGATAGAAGCAACAGAGTAGAGGCTGGCCCAACAATCGCGCACATTCTTCAGAATAGTTTCGGCACCCTTTACCCAGAGATAAGTGTCCTGAAGGCCGGCAAAACTGGCATCCTCAGAATCCTCTGCGATGGCCGAAGAGCGCACCGCCAATGGACAATCGAGCTCGGAACCGCACAGCTCCGCATGCGCCGCCACAATGTCCGCGCAGACATCCGGCGGCAACGGCTGGCTCCTGATGCGCGTGCGAACTTCTTCGGAAAGCAGGCGGATCCCGCTCAGGTCGTGTCGCGAGAGCGCCTCCACACGCGAGCGGATCGGGTTTTCCTTTTCCAGTTCGGCCAAAACGGGTTCGAATCCTTGAGTGGTTACGACAAAGCCGGGCGGCACGGCGATGTTGGCACGCATCAATTCGCCTAAGGAACCGCCTTTGCCTCCAACCGTTGCGCGATCGGCGAGTGCGATGTCGGCGAACCAACTGATGTTTGCGGTAGAACGCATCCTGACTGTTCCATCTGGCTGTTCAGATGTAAAGCTGTTTGTTAATCGGAATGCCGTGCTCGCGGCAATAGCTCTCGTAGTGATTGATGAACCACCAGACATCGACCGTTTCGACGAAATTACCGTTGTCGTCGTAGAACTCGAGTGGTCCCTGGAGCCAGCCAAACAGCTTGACTCCGTTGGGATTGTCGCTCACCAAGGTGTGGACCAGGCCGGGAGTTTCGTAGATGAAGTTGCCGGGGCCGGCAACCCAATCGTATTCCAGATAGCGGGCGGTTCCCTCCAAACAGACCATGACCACGGTTCCGCGGTGCTTGTGTGTGCCAATCACACCGGCGGACTTTATCCACAGAATATTGCTGAAAATGTTGTGGCGGGTATCGAAAAGAAGATGGCGGATTGCCGCTTTGGGGCCGAACGGCACCCATGGGCTCTCTTGTTCTGAGGAGCCGACAAATGTGCCTGGAATGCCATGCCGCTTGATCACATCCGCATAGGCTTCCGGTACGTCCACGATTTTGTAAGCCGTGGACGGCGGAGCCGTCATTCTGGTGACGGTCGATGTTGTCATGATGGGTCTCCTCATGCGGGGTGCCCGCGCTGTATCGCTCTGTTTCCGCTATGGTTTACCGATTTTCACCACAGTGGATACAGGGGGACACAAGCAACGTCACGGAAGAATCGTCACCACACCCCTGCCGCCATCCACGCGAATGCGCTGTCCGTCTTTAATCTTCTGTGTAGCTGTGCCTGTACCCACGACGGCAGGCAATCCGTATTCCCGGGCGACGATGGCCGCGTGGCTCATCGAACCGCCGATATCGGAAACGGCTGCCGCAATCTTCTGAAAAACCGGTGCCCAGCTCGGGTTCGTAACCCGGCAGACCAGGATGTCGCCCGGGCGCAGACGATCGATTTCGTCTACCGACGTCACCACCCGGGCGATACCCTCGACTATACCGCTCGAGGCGGCGAATCCCTTCATCTCATTGGAATCCGGCGTCTCGCCAGCCGCCAGCCATGAATCCAGGTTCTCGCGTGTAATGCCCCACAGCATGACAATGGCGGGGTCATCGATGACGTCAGGCACGGGTCCCAGCGCCGGTGGAGTTTCGTGCCTGGCCCATTCCGCAATCGCCGCTTTGCGCTCGTTCACAATCGGCGTCCAGCGGGCGGGACCACGTGGCGGAGAGCCGTTCGACCAGGAGGTCATGAGATCGACAACCGCCGCCTCAACTTCATAGTGAGTCAGGTGAAAGACGTCCTCCGCGTCGGGGAAGAAACCATGCTCCGCCAATAGCACCCCAAACTCCCGAATCTTGTTAAAGAACAGGTTGGTATACCAGTGCTCGCAGTAGAATTTGTGTCCTTCGACGTAGGGAAACACACGATGCGCCAGCCGAATCATCTGGTCATAGGCGGCGCGCTCATCATCGCTGTTCAGCAGCTCGCGGTAATTGTCGATGAGCTGCTGGCGCTCGGCCATGAGCTTGTCGATGGGCCGCTCGATGCGCTTGCCGGCTTTCAAATTGGCGATGTAGCCGGGCAGAGAGGCAAAGGGCATCGAGAGGTCGTCGTTCCAGGAACGATGGTAGTGGTAGAAGCCGTCGCCGACATTGATGTTGAACCAGGGGTCGCGCGAGACGGCCAGTTCTTCGAGCCACTTCTTGCCTGAGCTGGAATGCTCCAGCGATTGCATGATCTCGCCCGGAGCGGTGCCCTCGCGGAATAGATTATCGACTCCCAGTTCAATGGCGCGTTTGGCGAGACGCCTCAGCTCGTCATCGGGACGAAAAATTTCCGCTTCCATGCCCGCCACCATGCGGGCCACAGTCTGCTCACTGATTTCCGGAAAGGCCTTCTTGCAGAAATCGAAGAAGGTGAGATAGGCCCCATAACCGAGCAGCAGAAACTCGAAATGATAGTGCCACATGCGGAAGTAGCCCTCGAGGGTCTTCTGGTAGATGTCGAGGAGGTAGTGGTTGGAGGCGATGCCGCGTCCAGCACGGACGTGCTCGAGGGGTTCGAACTCAGGCAGCGCCAGCTTCGGCAGTGCTTCGGCTACCCGGATTAAGGCCAGCATCTTGTTTTTCCATTGCGCGAATAATTCTTCCCAGTGCTCGTAGTAATAGAAGGCCCGTTGCTGGAATTCCTTTGTGCGCCGGGCAATCTCGGCGGGATCGGTTACAGCGTTACCACCAATGTAGATGCGCCCGTTGATGATGCGATAGTCGATGCCGAGCGTCGTCGGCAAACTGTATACGCGCGTGTTCGCCGCGCCCAGCGCGCAATAGGCAGCTTCCGCCGTGGTGACGTCGAAAACGCTCATCGGCTCCGGGAAATGCATGGAGTTGTAAAACCAGAAGCGCTCGTCATCTTCCCTGGCGAACTGCATGTAATAGGGATAGGCGGCCTGGGCCTGCTCGGTCCCTGCGATTACCTTTAACGAACTCGGAAGCGGAAAGCATCTGGCTTTGAGGGCTGTCTTCATGCAAACCTTCCGATCGACCGCTTCGTTTCGCACCGCAGCCGGTTACTGAATTTTGCGCCGAGGCCGACTCCCTGATCTCAATTGCCTTGGAGCGCATGTTTGCGGTCGGAGAATTTGCCCGCGAGGACCCGCCGCACAGTCGCTGAGATTCCCAATCAGACCGGCAGTTGGGATCCCCTACTGATGGCGGAGATTATACCCCTACTCGCAAGGCCCCAGCGGGTCGACGAATCTCGCCTGGGACGCCCGGGGGCACGCTCCGCACGAGATCCTTCACTCCCCCTGAAAAACGGCTACGCTTCCGGATCACGCAATGCAAGAAGAATTTTGCGATGAAACTTCAAACTGGGCCCTACCCAAGGCGCTTTGCAGAGCTTTCCAACGATGGAAGTGAATCAAACGGCGCAAGCCCAGATTATCGACGACCGTTTCGCGACGTCGGGAACCCTCGATCAAGAGGGGCGCGGCTTTCGTCGTTGTTCAGGTGAACGAATTTCTTGAGGAGTTGCATAAATATCGTTTGCTCTTCCCTGTTCAGCGCCTGAAGCAGGCGGCTCGCCAGAACGGCGCTGCGTGGAATGAGTTTTTCTAGAAGGACACTCCCTCGCGGAGTGAGGTGAAGCAGGCGAAAGCGCTTGCTCTTCGTAGCCATCATCCGGCGGACAAGACCTCGCTCCTCCAACCGCACCGCAAGATCTGCAGCGGTGGAAGTGTCGAGGGCACAGAATTTCGCCAGCGTGACTTGATCAATCCCCGGATGCTCCTGAAGAACCCGGAGCACGCAATATTGGATAGGGGTCACACCATTGCCCATGGTCGAATGAAACAACGAAACCGCTATCTGCTGAGCGCGCCGGATTAAGTGGCCCGGTTCGTCGTACACTTCGCCGTGCGCCCCAGTGTGGCGCCTGGGCTCGCGGAGGGATGAAGACTTGCCATTGCGATTCATAGCGTCTCTATTGTAAGGGACTTGGGGGCGCTTCCGACCGCTTGCCGCGTGGAGCTACATCCAGTAAGCTCATCCCGTTGAGTGCACTGAACCTCAAATCGACTTCTCACGATGCACCTCTACGGCCTGTTCGCTTCTTCTCCCCCGAGGTTGAGCTGATTCGCCGGGTGGACGGCAGTTTGCTGATGCATTCCGTAGAGTCTTTGGGGGATTACAACTCTGGCGTGGGAGAGTGGCTGGACCGCTGGGCGCGGGAAGCTCCAGCCCGTACTTTCATGGTTGAGCAGACCCCAACTGGAGAGCGCTCGATCGATTACGGAGAAGCTCGAAAGTCGGTGCTGCTGCTGGCTGAGGGGTTGCTCGGCTACGGGCTGGGTCCCGAGCGGCCGCTCGCAATCCTCGCGGAAAACGGGATCGATCACGCGCTCATCATGTTGGCGGCGCTGTACGTGGGCATCCCGATTGCTCCCCTTGCTCCTGCTTATGCCCTCCAATCGATCGATTACGCGAAGCTCTCCCACGCATTTAGCTTGCTGACCCCCGGGATGGTCGTGGTCGACGATGCCGTGCTTTATCGCCAACCGATGGAACACGCTCTGGAGACCGATATTCCGGTAGTCGCTCTTCGTAACGCGTCGGCCTCCGCAAAATGGCGCGATCTGGCATCGCTGGAGGGCGATGGCAGTCATTACGATCAAGTGCGGGCGGCGGCGGGTCGGGTCGGTAGGCAAACGATCGCCAAGTTTCTGTTTACCTCCGGCTCGACCGGCATGCCAAAAGTCGTCATCAACACTCATGGCATGATCTGTTGCAACTCCCAGATGAAGCGTCAGGTGGCGCCGTGCCTGGAGGAAGAACCGCCGGTGATGGTCGATTGGGCTCCCTGGAACCACACCGCCGGGAGCAACAGCAATTTCAGCATTATTCTTCACAATGGCGGTACGCTGTATGTCGATCCGGGAAAACCGACTCCCGTAAAGTTTGGCGCAAGCCTGGAACTGCTGCGCCGGGTCTCGCCGACTATTTACTTCAATGTGCCTCGCGGCTACGAGCTGTTGCTCCCGCACCTCGAAGCCGACCGCAAATTTCGGGAGCATTTTTTTCGAAGGCTGAAGTTTCTCTGGTATGCCGCGGCTTCGATGCAGCCGGCAACCTGGTTCGATCTCGAACGGCTTGCCGTGGAAACAGTTGGGCACAGGATTCTCACAGTGAGCGGCCTCGGTATGACCGAGACCGCACCCATTGCGCTCTTCGGCAACGCGAAGGCCAGCGGCCCCGGGGTCGTCGGCATACCGGTCGCGGGCGTCGAGCTCAAGCTCATTCCGGACGATAACAGCTTCGAAGTGCGTTATCGCGGTCCGAATGTCACGCCGGGCTATTGGCGCGATCCTGCGGCAACCACGGCTGTTTTCGATGAGGAAGGGTTCCTACGCTCCGGCGATTTGCTGAGTTTTATCGATCCGGAACGCCCGCAGGCAGGTTTGCGTTTCGACGGAAGGATGAATGAAGTCTTCAAGCTGGACTCGGGCACCAAGGTCAGCGCCGGAAAGTTGCGCCTGGATGCGCTGGACATGCTGCGCCCCCTGGCCCATGAGGTTGTGGTTGCGGGTACTGACAGAAGGGACCTGCGCATCCTCATCTTTCCGGATTGGGAGGTATGCGCAGCCGCCGCCGGCCTGGATGGCGGAGCTGATGTGGCACAAATCGCCTCCAACCCAATCCTCCGAGCCATGATCCGGGAACGCCTCGCGAAACTCTACGCTGCCGGAACCGGCAGCTCCAACCGCATCGTGGCTGGGTTGCTGGTAGAAAACCCGCCATCTAGCGCAGCGGGCGAGCTGACGGAGAAAGGCACGGTTAACGGTCGCGCCGTGCAGCGCAACCGGCCCGAACTTCTCGACGCTTTGTTCGGAGATCAAGATGAACGGGTGCTGCGTGTGGAGCAGGCGGACTGAGTCTTCGAGAACCCGCCAGCATTCCTTATTCCCTTGTCATTTCGAGCGCAGTAGAGTCGTCCGCTTGCGGACGATCCCGCGGGAGTCGAGAAACGCGCTTCTTCGGCGCCGGCAAGCAGGTTCCTCGGCATCATTTCGCGCTCCGTCTGGCCGAATACGGAACTCCGCTCGCAATGACAAATTGGAGATATCAACAGGATTTGCGGCAATGGCGGTAGGGCGCTCGCTATCGTGACTCCGCCGTCCGGTCCAACTGCTCGAAGCCTGAGCCTTCGGCTGCGAGGCGCTCGATCAAGGCGGCCGGGCGCCAATAATGACCGAGCGTTTCATGATAGTGGCGAATGCGCTCGAGCACGTGAGGAAGTCCCAGCGTATCGGCGTAAAACATCGGCCCGCCCAGGTGGCGTGGAAAACCATATCCACTCGTCCAAACCACATCAATATCGGCGGCGCGGGCCGCGATGCCTTCTTCGAGCACCATGGCGCCGACATTGATCAGCGACAACGCGCATCGCTCAACGATCTCTTGATCGCTGATTTCGCGCCGCTTTATACCTCTCTCGGTAGCAAGCTTCTCGATGAGGCTGACCACCTCAGGGTCGGGCACAGCTTCCCGGCTGCCACTTTCATAACGATAGAAACCGCGGCCGGTCTTCTGTCCAAGCCGGCCGAGTTCTGTCAGTCGGTCCGCGATGACGAAGTACGGGTCAGGGCGGCTTTCCCGCTTGAAAAGCTGCAGGCGCGCCTTGGTGCCGACATCATTGCCCCCCAGGTCGCTGACTCGGTGCGGTCCCATGGCAAAGCCAAAGTTCTCGAGCGCCGTGTCAACCCGTGCCGGTATTGCGCACTCCAGCAGCAGCAGCTCGGCTTCACGCCAGTAGCCATCGAGCATCATTCGATTCCCGATGAAACCGAAGCCATCACGCGCGACAACCGCGACCTTTTTGAGCAGCTTTGCGACGCGGAATGCGGTGGAAAGGCTTTCAGGCGAACTATAGCCAGTACGCACAATCTCCAGAAGCTTCGAAGCGTGCGCGGGCACGAAAAAGTGCAGGCCCAATACCCGTTCGGGATGCGCTGTGGCGCGAGCCAGTTCGGTCACAGAAAGAGTAGAGGTGTTTGTGGCGATGAGGCGCTGAGGAGGGACAAGGTAGTCGAGCTTCGACATTACATCCTTTTTCAACTCCATATCCTCAAATACCGCCTCGATCACAAGATCGGCATCCCCCGCTTCAGTCAGAGTCATGGCTCCCCGGATCCCCTGGATGCGTTCCTCCGCAACGCCCTGTGTGATTCGGCCACGCCTGACGCTCGATGCGTACGCTGCCTGGACCAATTCACGGCTGCGGTTAAGGGCGGCAGGATCGTTATCGCTGACCAGCACTTCCAAACCAGCGTCGGCACAAGCCATCGCGATGCCGCTGCCCATCGTCCCGGCGCCAATGATCGCCACGCGCCGGATCGCAGACGGCTGCACTTGCCTGGCATCTGCAGACAACACTCCGGCCAGTTTGCCGGACTCACGCTCCGCGAAGAATATGTGCCGAAGCGCTAGGCTCTCGCGCGAAGCCAATGACTTTTGGGCGAGTGCGGCCTCAATCGCGATACCCTTCGAGAAAGGCAACCTGGAAGCTTTGATTGCTTCTACAATCAAGTCCTGAGTAGCGCGTCCCTTCAGAGCCCGAGCATGAGCAAGCAATGCCGTGGCGATTTCGGCTTCCTCGAGGTGGTCAGTGACGGTGCGATCACAGGTTGGTCGGGGGCCCAGTCCCTCCTCGAGGAGACGTTTACAGAAACTGAGTGCGGCATTGGGTAAGTCGTCGTTCGCAATCTCATCCACCAGGCCACTGACCTTGGCATCAAGCGCTGAAACAGGTATGCCAGACAGAAGCATTTCGAGGGCGGCGCGGGAGCCGATCAACCTTGGCAGACGTTGCGTTCCACCTGCGCCGGGAACGATTCCCAGCGTGATTTCCGGCATTCCGAGTTTTGCGTTTTTGTGGGCGAGGCGATAATGACAGGCCATCGCCAGTTCCAGTCCTCCACCTAAAGCGAGCCCATGTAGGGCGGCGACCACAGGGATAGGAGAGGATTCCAGTCTGGCCTGCAGCAGTTGCAGAGAGGGCTCGCCTTGCGGACCATCGAACTCAGTGATATCCGCACCGGCGCTGAACATCTTGCCATTCGAGATAAGCAACAGCGCCCTGATGCCAGGATTGTTTCCCGCCCGCGTAATCGCATCAACGATCCCCAATCTTACGGAATGGCTGATTGCGTTTACGGGGGGATTGTCGATGCGAATCTGTCCGACAGCCCCGAGCACCTCGAATGTGACGTTTTGTGACTCCGCTGTGTGTCCGTTCATTTCTCCAGCATATGACAAAATGGCTTTATGTTCCGTATACTGAACGCCGCTTGCCTACATTCTGGCATAGGGCGCCGAGAGATTGGGGGGCTGAGATGAAAGAGAAAAGTTTGGAAGACTTGCTCCGGGCCGCGGGAAACCCGGCCCAGATGTTGCGCAATTCGCAAATCGGCGCTTACGTCTATCCGGTGGTTCCGTATGAGTACTCCAATTGGCGCGACGAACAACGCGCCTGGCGCGAGACGGCGGTTCTCTTCGACCAGTCGCACCATATGGTGAACATCTATGTCGAAGGTCGCGATGCGCTGAGAATGTTCTCCCATCTCGCAACCAACAGTTTTGCGAACTTCCCCGTCAATCGAGCCAAGCAGTTCGCACCGTGCAGCTATGACGGCTTTGTCATCGGCGACGGCATTCTCTTTCACCTGGAAGAAAACCGGCTCGTTTTCGTGGGGCGCGCGCCGGCCGCGAACTGGATTCAGTTTCACGCTGAAACCGGCGGCTATGACGTGAAAGTCGAAAAGGACGACCGGTCCCCCTCCAATCCTAAAGGCAAAGCGGTGCTGCGCACCTGTTACCGCTACCAGATTCAGGGCCCCAATGCGCCGCAGATTCTGGAAACGCTGAACCGCGGGCCGGTGCCGGAAATCAAATTCTTCCACATGGGCGCGATCAATATCGCCGGACGCAGCGTCCGCGCGCTGCGCCACGGCATGGCAGGCGCTCCTGGTCTCGAGGTCTGGGGGCCGTACGAGGAGCGCGAGGAAATTCGGGCTGCGATTGTCGACGCGGGCAAAGATTTTGGCCTTCGCGAAGTCGGGGCCAGAGCTTACGCCACCAATACACTTGAATCGGGATGGATTCCATCTCCTCTGCCTGCGGTCTACACCGGCGAGAAGATGAAGGCCTACAGGCAGTGGCTGCCTGCCACCAGCTATGAAGGAACAGGTTCGATCGGCGGCAGTTTCGAATCCGAGGACATTGAGGACTATTACATGTCGCCGTATGCTCTGGGTTACGGGCCGTTCGTCAAATTCGACCACGATTTCATCGGAAGAGAAGCGCTTGAGAAAATGGCCGGCCGGCCACAGAGGAAAAAGGTCACCTTCGCTTGGAACGCCGAAGATGTATTGAAGGTTTTTGCATCGATGTTTGAAGAAGGCGAGATTTACAAATATATCGACCTGCCTCTTTCAAACTATACGTCTGCCTCCTACGACAAAGTCCTATTCGGAGGGAAGACTATCGGGTTCTCCACGTTCATGGGGTACAGCTATAACGAGCGCTCGATGCTGTCACTGGGCGTTGTTGATCCGGATATTGATACCGGTACAGAAGTCAGGATCGTGTGGGGCGAGGCCGGAGGCGGCACGAAGAAGACCACTGTCGAGAGGCATAAACAGACGGAGATTCGGGCCCTGGTCAGCCCGGTGCCTTATTCCAAGGCAGTACGGGAGACGTATACAAAAGGGTGGCGTACGGTTCAAGTGTGAGGAGAAGTTGTTGTTAATGACGCTCGGCATCAATCCAATCCATGGTTTTTCGAAAGCCGCCAAAAATGTAGAAGTGCAGTCCGGCAATGCCGAGCTGCCTGCTGTCACCCTCCCCGATGGAAGCAGCAAGTCCCCGAATAATAGATTCAGGGCCTCTTTCCACCAGAATTTTCGCGAAGGCTGGATTTTCCTTCAGAACATGCAACGACTCGCCGATTCCGCAGCGCACGGCATAACGCATGAGGGTTAACAAGCCGGCCGGGCCAGCCAGACCAACTCGGATCGGAACATCGATACCGCGTGCGCGAACTCCCCGCACCCATGCCATCACGGGTTCAGCTTTAAAACAGAATTGCGTAACGATCGAAAGTCGCAGCCCCTCATTGCGCGCCAGGCTGACTTTTTGCTCGAGCGCTTCGTCCAGGATCTTCTGAGGAATGTGAGGGTTGCCTTCGGGAAAACCTCCGACGGCCATGCGAGTAATGCCGATTCTCTGAAACACGCCGGTCTGCATTACCGCCAAACTGCTGTCGAAAGGTCCTGCAGGTTGAGCCCGATCGCCCCCGATAATCAGAATGCGATCCACGCCTGCATCTCTTAATCGCCCGGCCAGCCGCTGGAGCTGTGCCGCGCTCTCTAGATGACGTGCGCCCACGTGCGGCACGGGGATGTGACCTGCGCGCTTCAAACTTGCGGCCGGCGCAATCATATCCATCGGGTTTGAGCGGGGAATCCAGGCCAGTGAGACTTCGGTGCCGGGATCCAAACGATCGGCCGCTGCGTGCAAAGATTTGGCGTCGCTCGGATTCAGCTCAATCGAATAGCCGCGCAGAAGGGCAATGATTCCGGGGGAAGCGGTTGCACGATCCATGGCGAGCATGACAGTATTAAGTATACTGAACGTCAGTACATTTGGTCATGGCGATCGGAGAATTGTCAAGCGCAATGTATACATAAAATGCGCGCTTGTCCTGCGCGAAGCTGGATAGGAACAGTGGACGCCTTCAGTTTGACAAGTTGTTCGCGATGAGAGCTATAGTGAGTGTGCTTGACTGTTTCTGCGCGGGAACTATCGCAAAAGCCCAGGCGAACCGGCCAGAAGCGAGAGCGAGTGCTGAATCAGTCGTGTCACAAAGGTGAATTGTGGAAAACGAGCCGATAATGGATCTCGCTCATCTCGGCCACCTCGAACTGCTGACTCCCAAGCCGGAAGAGAGTCTGCGCTTTTTCGTTCAGGTTATGGGAATGACCGAGAGCGGCCGCCAAGGCGACTCAGTGTACCTGCATGCCTATGATGATTATGAGCGGCATTCCCTGAAGCTCACGGCATCCAAACTCCCGGGCTTGGGCCACGTAGCTTATCGCACACGGAGTCCGCAAGCGCTCGAACGGCGGGTCGCGGCTCTTAAGGGTTCGGGCTTCGACATCGGCTGGAAGGAAGGCGACCTGGCGCATGGCCCGGCCTTTCTCTGCCAGGACCCGGACGGACATAGAATCGAACTTTACTACGAAACCCAGTGGTATGAGGCGCCACCTGAGTTGCGGCCTGCGCTCAAGAACCAGGCACAGAAATTTCCCGCGCGCGGCATCAACGTGCGCCGCCTCGACCACTGGAACGGGCTCGCGGCCGACATCAAAGCCAACCGCGAGTTTTTCGAAAAATACCTCGGCTTCCGTTTGACCGAGCAAATTGTCATGGACGACGGCTCGGAAGCGGGGATCTGGATGACCTGTACGAACAAGAGCTACGATTTTGCCTACACGCGCGACCACACGGGCACGAAGGGACGCTTCCACCACATCACCTATGCCGTCAATAGTCGTGAAGAAGTTCTGCTTGCGGCGGATATCTGCCTGGAAAATGGCGTATATATTGAAACCGGTCCTCATAAACACGCAATCCAGCAAACGTTCTTCCTATATGTATACGAACCGGGAGGCAACCGCGTTGAGATTGCGAATGCCGGCGCGCGTCTGATTTTGGCGCCGGACTGGAAGCCAATTCGATGGTGTGAAGCCGAACGCAAGAAAGGACAAGCGTGGGGACTGAAGACGATTGAATCGTTCCACACATACGGAACGCCGCCGGTGGAGGTGGAAACAAAACCCTAAATCCTGTAACGTCGTCCTCTGTGGTTCATAGAAACTACAGGGTTGTTCATGAGCGTGCCCGCTCACCTGTGGGGATGGACGACGAGTGACCACGCAAACAAAAAAACACAGAGGACACAGAGGTTCACGGGGTAAGCTCTAGCAGTAGTACGAGGCGCGAACTGCGAGTCGAGAGCTGCTATTTGTCGAAGAGAAACACAGAACTACATCCGGCCAAGTGCTTCCTAGGACAAATCAAACGATGAATAGCACAAGAACTGCCCTCGTCGTAAGCGCCCATTCGGCGGATTTTGTGTGGAGGGCGGGCGGGGCTATCGCCTTGTACGCCGGGCGCGGCTGGGAAGTCACCGTTGTTTGCCTGTCGTTCGGAGAGCGCGGCGAATCCGCGAAGCTGTGGCGCGAGCCCGGAATGACCATCGAGAAGGTCAAAAGCAACAGGAAAGAAGAGGCGGCGAGTGCGGCGGAAATTCTTGGGGCCAAGGTCATTTTCCTTGACGTTGGCGATTACCCCATGAGAATTCCGGACGGTATTCTCTACGAACTGGCTGCGCTTTGCCGAACAGTTCGCCCGGAGTTTGTCCTGACCCACTCGCTCAAAGATCCTTACAATTTCGATCATCCGCTGGTTTCTCATGCCGCGCAGGAGGCGCGCATCGTGGCGCAGGCGCATGGACACGAACCGGGCACGCCGGTAATCGGTGCGCCCCCGGTATTCCTGTTCGAGCCTCACCAGCCGGAACAGTGCGAATTTAAGCCGCAGGTGCTGCTCGATATCACTCCGGTTTGGCCCAAAAAATATGAGGCCTTCAAAGCCATGAACGCCCAGGAACATCTCTGGCATTACTACGAGAGGGTTGCGCTGCAACGCGGCGTGCAGGCCTCGCGCAATTCCAATCGAAGTATCAAATATGGGGAAGCCTATCAGCGCGTGTTTCCGCAGGTCACAGAGGAGCTCGCATGAACGAACCTGTGGTAGTTCGCAACCTAGAGCAGCCGCCTGCCGAAGTCCTGGCCGCTCTGGAGAAATTCGGCGTGACCACGGTGCACGAAGCGCAAGGACGTTGCGGCTTATTCGCCTCTTACATGCGCCCGATTTTTCCCGGCGTCACCATAGCCGGCCCCGCTGTGACCGTGTCGCTTCCTCCCGGCGACAACCTGATGATCCACGTGGCCGTCGAAGTTTGCCGTGCAGGAGATATTCTCGTCGTGGCTCCGACTTCACCCTGTACGGACGGTTACTTCGGCGAGCTGCTCGCGACGTCGCTGCGGGCTCACGGCGTGAAGGGACTTGTGATTGACGCGGGTTGTCGCGATATTCGCCCTCTGACGCAAATGAAATTTCCCGTCTGGAGCCGCGCGATCAGTTCGCAGGGAACCGTGAAGAGCACACTGGGATCCGTGAACGTCCCGGTCGTATGTGCGGGTGCACTGGTGGAGGCGGGTGATGTGATTGTCGCAGACGAAGACGGAGTCGTCGTAGTGAAGCGGAGCGCGGTGCGCGAAGTGGCGGCCGCGGCGGAACAACGGGTTCGCAAGGAAGATGCCACTCGTGAACGGCTGGCTCGTGGTGAACTCGGGCTTGACATCTACGGCTTGCGCAAGAAGGTCGCCGAACTGGGACTGAAATACACCTGAAAGCTTTTGCCGCAATGTCGCGAACCTCGCAAACCGCCATCCCATGCACGCTGATGCGCGGCGGCACATCGAAAGGACCTTTCTTCCTGGCCAGCGACCTACCCAGCGATGTGACGACGCGCGATCGAGTGTTGCAGGCTGCCATGGGCTCGCCCGATGCCAGGCAGATTGACGGCGTAGGCGGTGCGGACCCTCTGACCAGCAAAGTGGCTATCATCTCTGGTTCTTCGCGCCCCGGAATTGATGTCGACTATCTCTTTGCTCAGGTTTCGGTGGACAGGCCGCTGGTCGACGTGACTCCGACTTGCGGAAACATGCTGGCAGGGGTTGGGCCCTTCGCGATCGAACGCGGTCTGGTTGCGCCCCGGGACCCGATCACGACAGTTTCGATTTACATGGTCAACACCAAAACGGTTGCTGTCGCCCACGTACCCACCCCAGGCGGTGAAGTGACGTACGCAGGAGAAACATCGATTGCCGGGGTCCCGGGTACAGCGGCTGCCATCCGGATCGACTTCCGCGACACCGGTGGTTCGGTTTGTGGGTCTCTGCTGCCGACCAGCAACGCAGTCGACCTGATCGATGGAATCGAAGCAACGCTGATTGATAACGGCATGCCTATGGTCGTGCTGCGCGCTTCGGACTTGGGTAAATCCGGGTATGAAGCCCCGGCCGAGCTTAACTGCGATCCGGAACTCAAAGCGCGCCTGGAGGCAATTCGTATCCTGGCGGGCAACCGCATGGGATTGGGCGATGTGCGTTCGAAGGTGGTTCCAAAAATGACCTTGATCGCGCCGCCGCAAGCCGGCGGGCACGTAATGACCCGAACTTTTATTCCGCACCAATGTCACTCGGCCATCGGAGTTTTGATGGCAGTGACGGTGGGCACGGCGTGCATTCTTCCCCGGTCTGTAGCGCGCGGCGTCGTGCGTCCACACGACGGGCCAGTGCAACGGCTCTCGATTGAACATCCCAGCGGCGAATTTTCGGTTGAATTTCAGGTGGAGCATAGTGGCGGCGAGCTGAAGGTGGTCCGATCGAGCCTGATTCGAACGGCGCGCGCGCTTTTTCGAGGGGAGTTGCTGGTGCCGGCAGGCGTGTGGGAGGGCAAGGAGCATGTCCCGTCAATCGTTGTTCCGCAGGCTAGGTGATATGCATAGCACGAAATCTATTGATCGGGTGGCTATCATCGGCTTTGGCGAAGCCGGCGGCATTTTAGCGCACGATCTCGCCCGCCAAGGACTGCATGTCTCTGTTTTCGACATTCTGCTCAATTCCAATCGACATCGACGGGCAATGCTAAGCAAAGCACAAGCCTGTGCAGTTACGGCGGCACGCAGCCTGAAGGACTGTTTGCAGAAGGCGGAACTAGTGATTTCTGCTGTTACCGCTTCCTCCGCGTTGGACGTAGCGAAAAAGGCAGGGCCGATTCTGGGGGAGGATCAACTCTTTCTTGACATCAATTCCGTTTCGCCGGGAACCAAGCGCAAGGCTGCTGCCTGCGTCGAACGTAGAAGAGCGCGATTTGTCGAGGCGGCTGTGATGTCCCCGGTTCCCAAACACCGATTGCAGGTTCCCATGTTGCTAGGCGGACCGCATGCGTCCGAGGCCGCCGAACGTCTCCGGAGGATTGGAATGAACGCTAGGCCGTTCAGTGACCAGCTCGGTGTCGCTTCGGCAGTGAAGATGTGCCGTAGCGTCGTCATTAAAGGACTGGAAGCGCTGGTCATCGAGTCTCTCTTTGCAGCGCGAATGTATGGAGCAGAAGACAAGGTGATCGAATCTTTGGCCGAGACTTTCCCGGCAATGGGCTGGGAGGATCATTTGCCGGATTACCTGATCAGCCGCGTTGCCGAACATGGCCATCGACGAGCCGTGGAAATGCGCGAGGTAGCGCAGACACTCAAGCATGTTGGCATTGAACCTACGATGGCGCTGGCGACCGCTCAACGCCAGGAGCAACTCGTCGGCGAGATGGCCAAGCGGAGATTTGCGGTCGCTTCGGACGAGCGGTTCTCCTGGCGAACTCTAAGTGATGCCGTAAGCCGGCCAGGACGCCGGTCCGCGGGAGGCAAGTAGCAACCAGGCGTACTGGCGCTCAGAACGCTTTTGGTATTCAACGGTCCAGAGCTGAGATTTCTGAAGCTGCCCCCGCCGATCGCAAACCACCGCGTGAAAGATTGATGCTTATCTTTGCGCCTTGTGCGTGCTCGACCATCAGGGCGGCCACGCGAGAGCTCTCACCGTTTTCGAGCGCCTGAACGATTGCGTGATGCTGGCGGTGCGAGTAGAGCAGGTGGTCGTACATGCGTGGAAGGTCAATCTTGTCAAAAGCAATGGCATGCGCCGCCGCAAACGGGATTCGCCCGTTGCGCTCGATCGCCTCGGCGACCACTTTGCTGCCAGATCCCTCCACAATCAGCGAATGGAACTGTCGATTCATGTCGCCATATCGCGCTTCGTCCGCCAGAACCAGGTGCCCCTTGGCAAAGAGTTCATCTCCTTCACGGAGGCATTCATGCAGGGAGTGAATGAGACGCCGGGAGGGCCCCTGTTCCGCCAACATACGGGCCGCCAGGCCTTCGAGCGCGCCGCGAACGTCGATCGCGTCCATGATTTCCTGCGATGTGAAGGCCCTAACGACAAAACCGCGAGTGTTGAGCTGAGTCAGTACACCTTCCTGTGAAAGGATCGATAGAGCTTCACGCACCGGGGTTCGGGAAACTCCTAGCTTGGCCGCAAGCTCGACCTCTCGCACGCGCTCGCCCGGAGGTAGCTCCCCGTGGAGGATCATTTCGCGTATTCTCACGACTACCCGCGAGTTCTTGCTCGCCATTTGTATGCAACCTGGATAAGCCCGCAAGTCAGGGCTGAAAGTTGCACACATTCTATTCGAAACTCTTACGGTATAAAAACCATAAAACTCGATTGGATGGAACCCCCGATACGCGAGGCGGGATCGCGCCATCTCCGCGCCATGTCCCACCCTGGCTCAGATGATCACAAAATAGACTTCGCAATCGCGATTTGCATGAAGAGGTAAGCGGCTTCTGAAGAGACGTTCAGATGACGTGCGGTCACGACGTGATGCTGGATCGGCCGGAAGAGCCAATAGAGGAACTACTGGCGGTCGCACCGTCGTGCTCACGCCTCCAGCCCAAACAAGCGCATCGCATTTTGCTTCAGGATTAGCGGGCGCACTTCATCGCGAATAGGGATTTTCTGAAAATCAGCGAGCCATCGCTCGGGAGATATCAGTGGATAATCTGAACCGAACATCACTTTGTGTTTGAGCAAGGTATTCGCGTATTGCACAAGCGTCGGCGGGAAGTACTTGGGCGACCACCCCGAGAGATCAATGTATACCTGCGGCTTGTGCAGGCACACTGAGAGCGCTTCATCCTGCCAGGGGAACGAGGGATGCGCCATGATGATCGGCATGTCGGGGAAATCAACCGCCACATCATCAATATCCATGGGGTTGCCGTATTTCAACCGGACACCGCCGCCCCCGGGCAGCCCCGTACCGATGCCGCTGTGGCCGGTGTGAAAGATCACCGGCAGTTTGGCCTGGTTGACAACTTCGTAAAAGGGATACGCCAGTTTGTCATTGGGATGGAACTGCTGCACTGGAGGATGGAGCTTGAAACCGCGAATGTTGCCTGCGGCAATCAACCGTTTCGCTTCTTCCACCGCCGCCTTGCCGCGCATGGGGTCCACGCTGGCGAAAGCGAACATGATATCGGAGTTTTCGGCGGCAAAGGCCGCGACCTCGTCGTTGGGAATGGGTGTACGTCCAGTGAGTCGCTCGTCCACGCTGAAAATCACGCAGCCGATTTTGCGCGAGCGATAATACTCGGCCAGCGCATAGCGGTCGCGGTCCACCCCGGAATCGCCGAAGTATTTCTTCGCTGCTTCGTTGGCCACGTTATCGCCCTCATCATTTTCAAGGTGAACGTGCACGTCAATGGCGATCAGGTCGCGAGTGTTCATCTCTTTGGCTCTGTTGGTGGTTGCAATTCTGCTTCTTCCAACTCTTTCTGTACGACTTTAAACCCCGTGTGGCTGCAGGTCGCCAGTGTATATTTTATATGCCGGAAGGCTGGCGTTATCTCGAATACCGCCCGCCGACCGCACGATTAACTATTTGCGGCGCAAAAGAGCGAGCCGCACCAGAATGCGCCCTACCAAGAGGCCCGCGAAGACCTCCCCACCCAACACCACCGCATCCTACGGCAACGAGGCCGCCGCGGCGACGAACCGCCGCAGTGATCTTTAGATTTGGCAAATCAGGCTTGACAATTTTACCTACTACGCTGGCATGTCACCGTAAAACGCCGCACCGTATTCCCCGGCCAACCCTGCGCCGATCCGTGCGTGTAAAAGACATAGAACTGCTCGCCCAAAACGTTCGGGTCGTCGCCCATGCCGATGGGCACCGCATAATCGAAGCTCGTCTGGCTATTCTCATCTTGTTCTAATAAAACGGGAAGCGTCCAAGACAAACCATCCACCGATTCCGCGTAGGCGATGTGTTGCGTATCGTCGGTGATCATCACGTAACGACCGAACGCCCTGTCGTAGGCTACATTCGACGATCCCGCATAGCCCGCACTCGGGTTCAGATCGGTCGACAGCCCTCCAATCCCCGGCTGCGTCCAAGCGCCCTCGTAGTACTTCTCAAACGCTGCGGGGTGGGGATCTTCGCCAAAGGCCGCCTCCAGCACGGATGCCATCGGCGCCCGCGCTACCGAGACGATCGTAGCCGTTGTTGGCTGGGTCGTTCCGTTTGCGATCCAATCGGGAAAGTACACATAGAAATACCGCCCGTCGGGAGAGTGAACCAGCCGGGGCGAGCCTATGTCAAAACCCGCCAGATCGGCTTCGTAAGGCTGGTTCGGTCGAATGATCTCGCCCAAGTCTGTCCAGTGAAGGCCGTCGTCGCTCGATACCGCCAGTCCGAGCAACGAGTAAAAGCTGGTGGTGGTGTTGATTTCGGCGTGATACACATCGAGCAGGCTTCCCGCTCCTGGCCTCCCCGCAGGGACGCGGTAAATTCTTCCACCGCCGAGATAGGTATAGCTGCCGTAATTCGGATTCACGGCCGCATCGGGATTGGGATGAATGATCACATCGATTGGCGGCGCCGACCCCACCGGATTGTCCAGCGTGCCGAATGTGCGAGTCACCGACCCGTACTTGTTGTTGCCATCGTGATGCGCCCCGTCACTGGCAAAAAAAGTGTAAGCCGTATCGTTTTTGAACACGCCAAATTCCGAGTCCGGCCACGCGAAACCATTCTGACGATCGGTGATCGGCGGTATGGCCTTATTTCCCGCTGCTTTACGCTGGGCTGCAGTCACCACGGTTTTCTGATTGCTGACCCCCGGCTGGCAGAGCGGCGTTGTGCTCTGCGCCGCAACCCCGATGGAGCACACTGCCGCAATGCACAAAAAAAACATCAGCCTATACTCGCTCAAAACCCTCGCCATGGTTGTTTGTACCAGAGTTGTCTTAAAAAGGAGTTCACCAATTCGCATCGACAGCACCTCTCAGCCTCGAGGCATCATCCCCGAAATATCACTGGCTGCAAACCCCGCTTCGGGCAAAAAGTTGAGCTGTGCCGAGACTTTCTCCGTCTTTGCATGAGGACAACCGCTCGAGCCCTCAGACCATTCCCTTCCGCAGTTCCTCCAGGGGATACTTCGTCCCCCGCCAAATGATCCCGCCGTTCCACAGCGTATGAAACATCGAACGCAACAAGATATAGACGAACAGCACCGTGCTAACCGGATGCAGCGCAAAATAATAAGCCGGAACCGGCGAATGCCACGACATGCCCAAATAAATCAAGAACATTGAAACCAGCGCAAGGGCATAAGGCAAACGCTCCCACCCATGCGCCAGCAAAACACCCAAAAACGGCATGAGATTCAGAAAGGCCAACCCAAACGCCGAGATCAGAGTACGCCACCACTGGAAGGACAACACGGCGAAAGAATTCTTCGTCAGATTGTCGACCATGCCCATCGCACCGTGCGCCCAGCGAATTGAAATCAAGTCTGAGCCAAACACATTGCGCTGCGCGAAACCGGCATTCTTCACCACCTTGCCCAGCTTCATGTCGTCCACCACTTCCATGCGCAACGCTTCGTAGGTTCCCACCGCCTCATACACGCTGCGCCGAATTAGGTTGAAGGCCCCAACCCCTATGTGGTCTCGTGCCTTCGGATCGGCCACCTTCCACGGCCGGTGTGCGAAGACAAACATCGTCTGAAAGAATGCGATCATCATGTACTCGCCCGGCCGCTTCATGATCATCTGCGGAAACAAGACCAAGTGATCCGCCCGCTCGGCTTCGGCGTAAGCCAGCGCGCGGCGCACCGAGTCCGGTTTGAACAGCACGTCGGCGTCGGTAAACAGCAGCCAGTCGCCATTGGCCTGATTCGTCGCCGTCCACATCGCGTGTGTTTTTCCCAACCAGCCCGCGGGCAATTCGCGGTGATGAATCACACGGAGAAGCGGGCGCCCCATTGCTCGAGTTCTTTGCGAGAAGTGGGGACCTGGGAGTTGAGGATTTCGAGCCATCCTTTCCATGATTTCCCCTGTACGGTCGGTCGAGCGATCGTTGACGGCGATCACCTCGTAGTTGTCATAGTCGAGGGCAAGCAGGGTCCTCAACGACGATTCGATATCCTCCTCTTCATTGCGCGCAGGCACAATGATCGAAACTCGCTGGCTGTCCCCGGCAGCTACCACATCGCGGTCCCACTCCGGCTTCGAGACATCGGCAACGCTCGGCATGCCCATCGCAGCATCGACGATGCGAGAGAACCAGGCCAGCGCGAGAATCGTCCCTGCAATCCAGTGAAAGTAATGCATCCCCGCCTAGGTTTTCTCTGTCTCAGTCGGCGCGCCCTCGATTCGAACCGGCGGCGCGAACCTCATCCCGTAAAACAGTATGGCAGAGGAAAGGGCGGTCGCCACGACCGGCGCCACGAAGGCAAGCCGCAGTGAGTAGCGGTCGGACACGTAGCCAATCAACCACGCGGAGGGCACGTCTCCCAGCAGGTGGAATATGAAAATGTTAACCGCCAGCGCCGCCGCACGGATGTGAGCCCCCACCGAGTTAATAACGGCAGCGTTTAAGGGTCCCGTGTTCAGCAAGAGCAAGAACTCTGCCAGGAAGATAGCCACAATCATCCGGTTTCCAGCGGCATGAATTGCGATCCACATCGCAGGAATCCCCAACGCAAGGCTGACGGCAGAGACTAAGTAGTGGGCCGTGCGGGTCTTCCGCAGCAAGGCATCGGAGAGCCAGCCTCCGGCCAGAGACGCCACCAGACCATTGACTGCGATGCTCAGACCAAAAAGGTTGTTGGCCTGTCCCAGGGTGTAGTCATGCACGCGATGCAGGAAGGTCGGCATCCACACCTGGAGTCCGCCCAAGGCGAAAGTCATCATTGCCATACCAAATGTGGCGGTCAGGAAGGCGGGATTCCTCGCCAATCCCTTGAGGGTGTCCCGGTCCGGCGATTTTTCCAAATGGTCAAACTGGCCAAGCGCAGGTTCTGGGATGAAAAGCAGCAATAGCGCGAGGAAAGCACCCGGCGCGGCTCCGACGTAAAATGGCGCACGCCATCCGTACGCCGGTCCCATCAATCCACCTAGAACATAGCCCAGCGCCGTGCCCACGGGAATCGCCAGGTAGAAGATTCCCATCACGCGGCCGCGCTGGCTCTCTGGGAACATGTCGGCCACGAACGTAGGGGACAGAACGACAAAACTCACTTCGCCGATACCCACCAGAGTGTGCCGGATCAGAAGACCGGTAAAATCGTGCGTAAACGCCGTAAGCAGCGTCGCGCCACTCCACACCAGCGCCCCGGCGATGATCACCGATTTTCTCGAGAATCGCTCCGCCAGCGGTCCCATGAAGGGCGCAGCGCACATGTAAAAAATGAAAAAAACGCTGGTCAGCAAGCCAAACGCGGCGTCGCTGCGATGAAATTCCGCCTTCACCAGATCCTGCACCGCATAAAGCACCGAGCGGTCGATGTAGTTCAGCAGATTC
>Ga0302324_100002077_pt1 | contig 47246 bp, 42 predicted proteins | sample Palsa_T0_1_FD_201949 | JGI IMG/M metagenome (GOLD analysis project Ga0302324, IMG submission 201949) | Peat permafrost microbial communities from Stordalen Mire near Abisko, Sweden - Palsa_T0_1 | ecosystem: Environmental > Terrestrial > Soil > Palsa > Peat permafrost | place: Sweden: Abisko... | reverse complement strand
ATCGCCTTTAATGGGTTCGCCCGGGAACGCCAATCTCCCGATTGGCGTCTCGCAAATCGCGAATTAGGAGATTGGCGTTCCCGGGTCTAGTGCCCCATTTAGTGGCTGTTCGGATGGTCGTGGCGCCAGTTCCAGTAATTTTTCTGTTCGTCCTTATTCAGCTTGTTGTAGTCGCGGTAAGGCTCGTGGCGCTCGTTCCAATAACTGTTGTACGCGACGACCTCATTGTGATCCCAGGTATGGTAATCGCTGTGATATTCATCGTAGACGCGCACGTGGGCGGCGCAACCCAACCCCGCCAGACTGATCAGGAGACTCGCCGCAAGAACGGTGGAACTGAGAATTCGCTTGATGGTGTACATTTGTGTAGCCCTCCGTAGACTCGCTGGAAATCGAGCATTCGTGTTCCTCTCTTGCGTTCAACACGAAATCAGGACCAAGGTTGCACGGCCCCGCAGTAATCCTTCCCAATTTGGAAGAATTCCTACGCTCTGGGAGCCTTGCAATTGTCGGACCAGGCCATCAAAAATGCGCAAAACTCCCTAAGGCATTTATGGCCAGAAGGTTACAATGACCACGCGCATGGGAATCTCCATGTTTTACAGTACGGCGGCCTAATTCTTTTTTACACCGGTTAGGAAATCACGCTTGTTTTTCATAGGCTTACCAAATGTTCTTTGTCCGAGCGACACTGCAAGGAAATTCTGCATCGAAGTGAATGGGTAGTCTTGTCTCATCGACGGGACGCAATGCTTCCGCGCCTCGACAACGATTTCCATTCCCTTTCCGGAGGCAGTTTTCATGGCTCGAAGGTTGTCGTTCCTGCTGGGCCTGCTTTTCCTCTGTTCGATTTCCGCCTGGGCGCAGAGCGGAGCGAGCCTGTTTGGCGGCTATTCCTACGAACGGCTTGACAGTTCACCGGGGAGAAACCTAAACGGGCTGGAATTCACCGGACAATACAAATTCGTGAATTTTCTGGGCATCGCGGCGGACCTGGACGCCCACTTCGGGAATCCCTCGGAACCCGACGCGCGGACGGTGCATTTCATGGTCGGACCACAAATCTCTTTTCCGTCGCGCGTTTCTCCCTTCTTTCACGTTTTGGGCGGCCTTGGCCATGTCGACTTGAATGGAAGCTCAAACACTTCCTTTGCGACAGCCATCGGGGCCGGAATCGACATGCGCGTCGCGCCGCTGATTTCCTGGCGAATCATCCAAGGCGATGACGTGATTACACGTTACTTCGGCGTGATCCAACACAACGCGCGGCTGTCGACGGGACTCGTGTTCCGGTTCTAACCTCAATCGTGGTCATTAACGAAACGAAAGTGCACTTTGTATTTGAGAAATCAGCAATTATCCAAGAGTGCGAAGAAGGAATCCCGTGAAATTCCGGCCGTGCGAATTAAAGTGAGGAAGATGTTTTTGCAGACTTCGTCATAGCAGGGAATAATCAGGGGGCGCGCCACGCCGGACTTTTCCATTTTGATGTGACTTCCCTTTTGCCCGGCTCTCGTTTAGCCAATCTGTTCAAAAACACATACGAGTTTTCGCCATGGCAGCGCCGTCAGGCGTGGCATGGCGCGTTTTTCTGAAAGCGCAATGGGATTGGGACCATCAACGGGAAGGCTCCTTCTGGCCGGCTGGCAATAGTCTTTTCGATTTTCGTGAATCCAAGTTCTCGAAGGGCCTGATCAAGTGAACCTCTTTCCAGGCAGCTGATAACGAACAGTTCGGTGGCCTCTGAGAGATTCCGCCGCGGTTCCGCTTGCGTCCTGCCTTGCGTCGTGATGTCCAGCGGCGGGCAATGGGCGATGTACCAGCCGTCCTCTCGCTTCATCATGCCGAATAACTTTAGTTGCAGCACGCCTTGCATGTTTTCTCCCTTACAGGAAAGGCCAGCGGCCAAAGCCGAATTCTTCTTTCATAGATTATGGCACGGCCGAAGCCGCGCCCTACAAAGATCTAACGGGCCGCGTCTGGGCAATGAAGCTAGGGTTCCTTAGATAACCTCCGGCCGCGAATCTTGATAAATGGGTTCGGCGGGCTTATGCAGATGGATTCCTGATCCAGCCCTAGCGTGCGTGGATTCCCCGGAGAGCAGGCGGACTGTGAGAACGACCGCTGGCACTGCGTACACGAAAGTCCCGAAGGCCCACATGAGGGCGCCGGCGAAAACCTGATCGTCAAGAGGAGACACGCGGAAAACCATGGACGCCGATCCGTAAGACGGATACAGTACGCGATCACAAAACGTGAGAAACGCTCCCAGCGCGCCGCCCGGCAATGTCCCTAGAAATAGATAAAGGGGAATCGACCAGCGGGGCCACCTTTCCACGCTGGGAAAAGGCAAAATGACGGGCCACCAAAACATAAGTGAAGTCCCGAAAAAACAGACGTGCTCGAATTTATGCCAAGACTCCGACCGCAGGGCGAGCTCAAACGCGGCGGGAACATGCCATGCGATCAGGGCCACTGCGGCGGCGGTCCAGCAAACGGCGGGATTCGTAAGAATGCCGCCGACCCATTGCGCGGGAGAGCTACACAGCAGCCGTCCCGCGGGGCGGCGGAACGGGCGAGGAAGCCCGCGAAGAATTGGGAGCGTCGGAGCCCCTAGCAAAATGAATGGAGGAGCGACGGCCATGAGCAAAAGATGCTGCACCATGTGAACCGAGAGGGACACGTCGTCAAGCGCTTCGAGCGGCGATCCGATAGCGATCCACAAGGAAACTATCCCAGCCAGGAATGCGACAAGCCGCCAAGGCGAAATCAGGACGGGAAAGACTCTGCGAAGACGAAACCAGCCAATCGCGTAGAGGAAAGCAGCGACAACGAGCGACGCGTCCAACCCGAGAGGCGCGGACCAGGATTCGAGAATGGTTTGGGCTTCCAGCGTCATTGAAATGGTTTGACCCTCATGGATTCGTCGAAGGCTGGGCTCCCGCCTCGCTCCCGAGCGCGATGGCGCGCGAAGCGTCGCGTGCCGGCGATTGTCCTGCGGGGTGCAATGTCTCGAGGAACGCGACAAGGGCCGTCGTTTCGGGCGGGGTGAGATTCTTGCCGTAAGCGGGCATGTTGCCGCCGCCCTGAATTACTTGCCGAATCAGTTGATCTTGCGTCAGCCGCACAGCCACGGCGTCCAGCGCCGGCCCGCGCTTTCCGCCTTGATCGCCCAGAGAGTGGCAGTTATGGCATTGCTTGTCCTGGAAAATCAGAGCCCCTTGCCGTTCGAGCGCGGACCGGTTGTGCAGAAACTCGGCTGGAATTGGAATGCTGCTCCAGGCATCCATGACGGGACTCCACGGCGTATAGACCGCGAGGCGCGTGAACGTTCCGAGCGATACCGCCACGAGAAGAATCGTAAGAACCGCCAACGGCCTGCGCCTCCAGCTTTTCTCACCTTCGCCAAAAACGAAGGGCAAAAGCAAAAGCGCCAAGATGATCACCACCGGGCCGATCAGTAGAGCCGGCGTTTCCATCGACGGCGGCAAGAACGAGAGCACGGCGTAAAGCCACAGGAAAAAGAAATCGGGCCTCGGCGCGGTTTGAATGATCGTGGGATCCGGCGGCCCCGAAGGTCCGAATGGCCCGAAGTACAGCGCGCAGGCAGCGATCGAAAGAAATATCAGGGCCGAGAAAAAGAGATCTTTCCAAATTGCATCAGGAAAGAACGGCATGCCGTCCTTCTGGGTCAGCTCATGATATTCCTTGAGATAGGTAGCCTTGCGAACAATCCGTCCGGGCATCGGCCATTCGTTAATTCCAAGTTTGATGACCATCAGCAAGTGGACGGCAACAAACGCGATGAGAAGTCCAGGGACGACGAAAACGTGGAGCGCGAAGAATCGCGAGAGCGTAGCGCCCGCAATGATCGGACCGCCCAGCATCAAGTTGACGATCGAGGGTCCCATTACGGGCACGCGGCTGGCAATCGAAGCTCCAATTCCAAGGCCCCAATACGCGTCCTGGTCGAATCTCAATACCTGTCCGGTGAAGGCCATGCCCAGCGTCACAATCAAAAGAAACACACCGACAACCCAAGTCAGCTCCCGCGGATATTTGTAAGCGCCAAACAGAAAAACTTGGACCATATGAATCAGTACGATCGCCACCATGAAGTCCGAACCCCAGCCATGAAGCCCTCGAATAAACCAGCCGAGCGCGACATTATGATTGAGGGTCTGGAGGCTGTTCCAAGCCTCGCCCGCGGAGGGCACGTACACGAGCGCCAGCATGATCCCGGTAACGATCTGCAACAGGAACACGGCGAAAGCGGCACTGCCAAAAACATAAAACCAGCTCGCCGATTTGCGAGGGACGCGATGCTGCATCGTATCGCGGATGGTTGCGTCAATCTGGAGACGCGCATCCAGCCACTCGCCGATGGATTCGATCAGACGCATGTTCGTATCTCTCGAACAAGATTGGAAGCCTGGCCAGGCGTGGGCATCTGACCGGCTTTGATCAACAGCTTCCCGCTCTCAATCCTGTAATCGTATTCAAACAATCCGCGTTCCGGCGGACCGGAAGCGCGCGAGCCGTCCTGGTAATACGCGCCCCCATGGCAGGGGCAAAGGAAAAGTCCCGACTGTGGAAACCAGCGAACAGGACAACCCAGATGCGCACAATTGATCGCAAACACCTGATACGTTTTCCCGTCCACATTACGGACCCAGCAAGCGATGTCAGCCGTGTCCCCATCCCATGCACTCACCACGGGATTTCGATACGTCGCCAGGCGCGTCTCCCCGGAAGGAAATTGTTCGAGGCCGCCAAGAGGAATCCACGACTCGTAGCCGGGGTTTCTCTCTCGCGCAGCGGGAGAAAGGAGATAACGCACAATCGGGACCGCTAGAATCAGCCCCACGATCCCGTTGCAGAAAATTCCGAGTTTCGTGAAAAAAGCACGCCTGGAAACCTCACTCGGCGTAGTCATCGAATTTCTCCCGTCGATTTCGCAACGCTTGGAAACGGCTGCCCGGGAAATTTCTGCCGCTGGGAAGCGAGCCATGCCACCACATCGGAGATATCCTGCGCAGACATCGGCTTCCCCGGGACGTCGCTCCGCCAGTCGGGAGCGCCCAGCTCGGGACGCCCCGCGATCACAATGGTCCTCAGTTCTTGATCGCTAACCAACGCGAGGAAGGAACCATCCACGATCGAACTGGCCTTCGTCCCTCCTCGGCCCGCGGCGCCGTGGCAGGAAGAACAATACGTGGCATAAACCTCCGCTCCACGCGCGGAATCGCCTGGCGCCGAGGAAGAATACGGAGGCGGGTCCGCGCCTTGAAAAATATCCGGCTGCGACCAATGCTCGCGAATACCGCCAACGATCACGCCGATCTGCTTATCAGTAAGCATGCCTCCGGCGCTTTGCGCAAATGCGGGCATGGAAGTTCCGAGAATTCCGTTCGCAGTCGCGCGGTGCAAAACCGCGTCGTCAGCAATTGCCAAGTAAACAGGATTCGCGAGAGAGATTGCAGCTCCCCCTTTTCCTTCCACGCCGTGGCAACCCGCACAATTCTTCTGGTACAAAGTGCCGAAATCTGAAATTTCGTTCGGCATGACCGGCATCTCACCCGGGCGCGGACGCCCAGGTGAGTCCGCGCATCCGAACAAACCTAGCGCGGAGAGCCCCAAGCCCCCGAGGATGAGCGGCAGAAGCCTCATCACGACCCGTTCCTTGGCGGTTTTTCTTCCTTCATTCCCGGCGCCTCAATCCCGGCACGCATCAGAAAGGGCTCGAACTGCCGCGTGCCGATGCGGTCCTGGCGCACCACCACCAATCCCGCGACGATTCCGAAAGCGAACTGGGAAGCAATGAACCACCACCAATCGATCCGCGCGTCCAGAAGAGGATTGAGAAGGCCCAGGATGCTGTGCAGCAATCCCGTCCAAAGGATGGGGGCCACAACGCCTCCCAGGAGAATGGGCCGGCGCGGAAACATCGGCAGCATCGCCCCATAGAGCATCCCGACTAGTAGAGACGTGAGCAGATGAATGAGAACCGCCAGAAGGAAGCTGCCCAAGTGAAACGCGTTAAGCGATGCCGTCCCAAATTCCAGCGATTGCGCATAGCCGGTCGCTGCCAATAGGTTGATCGGATACCAGATGCTTCCCTGTTTAAGTAGACCGTAAAGGCATGCAAGCACCGCCATGGCCACGCTACCTGCGAGGCCACCTTTAATTCCCGCAGACACCGGATACGTTTCCAGCGGAAGCAGCGGCCGCGGAAGGTGTGGCGCGACCGGCAGCCTTTCGACGCGGCGCACGGAAACAGGCACGACGGGCGCTTCTACTCGCACCTCCACCGTCTCTTCCTTTTCGTGCGGGAGAACATCGCGGAACCACCCGGCGCATCCGCTCACGAAGAGGATCGCTCCGAGGATGCTGACCGATGCGCTCGTAAGGAGTCCGGCAAAAAGCAGCGTGACGCCGAACGCGAGCACGATGGGCCAAGCCGTCCGCGCCGGCAGCTTGACCGCTTCTGGCGCAGCTTCGGGTTCTTCCGCTCGCATCACAGGCGAAACCATGGAACTCCGCTTTCCTCACCGGCCGATGACATATACCACGGTGAACACAACCACCCAGACTGCATCCACGAAATGCCAGTACAAAGAAAAAACTTCCGCGCGCTCGCCGTGCTCCGGCTTCACCTTTCCAAGCAGCGCGAAGATCAAGCCCAAAGCGATGAGCGTCAACCCCACGGTCACGTGGAAAGCGTGCAGTCCGACAAGCGAGTAATACGTCGTGCCAAAAAGATTGGTGCTGACGGTCAGCCCCTGATCGAAGATCAGGTGATGCCACTCGCGGCCCGTTTCGACCAGAAAAATCGCGCCCAGGGCGAACGTAACGAACCACCACAATCCAAACGCGCCGACCTTCGCGTTCCGCAACGCTCGAACAGCGAGATGAATCGTCAGGCTGCTGGAGAGCAAGCAGACGGTGCTAAAGATGGGAAGCTCGAGCACGTCTTTCGGCGCGGGCCCCGAAAGGCTCTTGCCGACATAAAAAATGTAGGCGACCACGAAAATCGTGAAGATGGCGGCTTCCGCGGCAATCAAGGAAAACATGCCCACACGACCGCGAGAAGGAAGCACCCACTTAGGCTCAGCCGAGGGCCGTGTAATCGCTGCGCTGCTCAATCGAGTTCTCCTTACTGATCGTACTTCCAATCCGGATCTTCCGGATGCTTGAGGTCCCAAAGCGGGCGCCGGCTCCTGACAACGGGAACCTTGGCAAAGTCATATTCCTGCGGAGGCGAAGTCGTGGACCACTCGAGCGTCCACGCGTCCCAGGGATCGTTCCCAGCGGGCGCGCCCTTGAACGCCGACCATAGCAAGTTGAACGCAAACGCGATCACCCCGGCGATCTGGAAAAACATGCCGATGGTGACGATCAAGTTCCAGATTTCCCAGCCGCGCCCAGGCTCGTACGTGTAGATTCTTCGCGGCATCCCCAACATCCCTGGGATATGCATGAAATCGAATGTCAGGTGAAAGCCGATGAGAAATAGCCAGAAATGCCATTTGGCGAGGGTCTCGCTGTACATACGCCCGCTCATCTTCGGAAACCAATAGTAGAATGCGGCAAAGATTGTAAATAGGATTCCCCCCACGATGACGTAATGAAAATGCGCGACTACGAAGTAGGAGTTGCTGAGCTGCCAGTCAAATGGGGATGCGCCCAGCATGATTCCCGTCAGGCCCGCGATGAGGAATTGAAACAGAAAGCCGATACAAAACAGCATGGGAGCCTTCAGCTGCAACTTCCCGCCCCACATCGTTCCTACCCAATTGAAGATCTTGATCCCGGTGGGAACCGCGATGGCCATCGTCGTGACGGTGAAGAACGTGTTCCCGTAGGAGCTCATCCCGACCGTAAACATGTGGTGAGCCCAGACGCTAAAGCTGATGAATCCGATGCCTACCGTTGCCCCCACCATCACCGGATATCCGAAAATCGGTTTGCGTGAGAACACCGGGATGATTTCGGAAGCGAAAGCGAAGGCAGGGACAACCAGGATGTACACTTCCGGGTGGCCGAAAATCCAGAAGAAGTGCATCCAAAGAACCGCCGAACCTCCGGCCTGCGCGTCAAAGAAGTGCCCGCCAAGATACCGGTCGATGGACAGCATGGTCTGCGCCGCAGTGAGAGGCGAGATCGCCAAGATGACCATTCCGCCCATGATCAGATTTAGCCACGCCAGGAGCGGCATTTTTCCGAGGGTCATGCCCGGACAGCGCATGCACAAAATCGTCGTTATGAAATTGACAGCCGTTCCGATGCTTCCAAAGCCGGAGACGAGCAGACCCAGCGTCCAGAAGTCGGTGCTGTGTCCGGGCGAAAATGCCCGCGCGGTGAGCGGGGCATACGCGAACCAACCCACATCCGGCGCTTCCCCCGCACCATAAAGCCCGCTCCCGCCGATGAAGCTGTAATAAAGAAGCAGGCCTCCGAAAGCAGTCAGCCAGAAGCTGAAGGCGTTCAGCCGCGGGAAAGCCATATCTCGAGTGCCAATCATCAAAGGAATCAAATAAGTGCCGAAACCGAACAGGATTGGCATGGCCACGAAAAAGATCATGGTGGTGCCATGCATCGTGAACATGCGATTGAACACTTCGGGCGAAACGAAATGGTTGTGCGGAACGATGAGCTGAATCCGCATAATCAACGCCTCAATACCGCCAATGACGAGGAATATGAGGCCGTAGAGGATGTAGAGAATCCCGAGCTTCTTGTGGTCCACTGTTACAATCCAATCGTGCAGCCGGTCGCCGATGGGGCGTGCGCCGTGGTCCACTAGGTTGAGCGCGATGGAATCGGAGGCCATGCCTGTGCCCTCTTATCGAAGCGTCTCGAGATACGCCGTGAGCGCGTCCAAATCGTGATCGGTCAATTTCATCGCCGGCATGAGCGAGCCGGGCTTGATAGCGTCGGGATCCTGAATCCACGTCTTGAGATTTTCCGGAGTATTGGGCGCCGCGCCCGAGGCGATCGTTTCGCGGCTCATCAAGTGAGTCAGATCAGGGCCAAAACGGCCGTCCGCCACGGTTCCGGAAACGGTATGGCAGTTGATGCAAGCGGTTGTTTCAAAGATCCGCCGCCCTTCGTTCGCCGCGTCGGTCGTCTGGGCAGGCATCTTTTCTTGCTGGATCCATTGCGCGAATTGCTCCGGCGAATCGACGTAAACTCGCAAGAGCATTTTGGCGTGCTGCAATCCGCAGTACTGCGCGCACTGTCCGACGTACACACCAACTTCATGCGGATCGATCCACATTTTGTTGATGCGGTTCGGAATCAAATCCGTTTTTCCCGCGAGGCGCGGGACCCAAAAACTGTGGTCCGTGTCCGCGGACATCAATGTGAGAAACGTGGGCGAGGGATGTGCGGGATCGCTCACGGGAACGTGCAGCTCATTTGCAGTGACCACCCCGAGAGCCGGATACCGGAATTCCCACCAGAACTGATGGCCAATGGCGGTGACTTCAATCGCACCCGCGGGTTTCCGTGCATCCTGAATGGCGTGAATGACTCGCGCCGTGGCCGTAAACAGGATGAGCACGGTGAGGATGGGAATCACGGTCCACGCGGTTTCAATCTGGTTGCTGCCGTACACCTGGGGAGGCTCGGGGCCATCCGCGGATCGCCCGCGAAACTTTACAACGGCATACGCGATCAGACTGAAGACGATTACAAAAATGGCGCCCGTGACGGACAGAACCAAAAGGGACAATCTATATATGGAATCCGCGGGCGTGGATTCCGGCTTGAAAATGTTGGGAATCGCAGGACCGATCGAAGCCAAGCACGTACTGGCGGCGATCAGCACCGCGGCCGGCAACGCGAATATTCCGGCGACCGGCCCAGTAATCTTGCCCCGGTATGATTTCTTCACAAGCATTCTCCGCCGAGCGCAAAAATTCCCGCCTCTTCGCGCTCTCAAACCAGGCGAACGTTGCGTTCCATCATCTTAATGAGCGTGTCCAAGCGGCCCGAGAGCACCTGCTTCGCCACACTCAGCGTAAAACCCTTTGCCGTGTGAAATGGAACGTGCGACGGCAGCGAGAGCGCCAACGGATCCACGACGGCGTCGACCACGACGGGTCCGCCCTTGTGCGCCAGCGCCTCGGCAAGCCCCTCGCGAACGTCGCCGGGTTCTTCGATCCGGATTCCCTTGGCGCCCATCGCTTCGGCGACCTTGGCGAAATTGGGATTCTTGAACTCCACGCCGAAGGGGACGAAGCCGGCTTCTTGCTGCTCGATGTTGACGAAGTCCAGGGATTCATTGTTCAAAATAATTTGTACCACTGGAGACTTTCGCTCCACTTGCGTCAAGAGGTCGCCCAGTGCAAGCATCGTGAAGCCGCCGTCGCCGCACAGCGCAATCGTTTGCCGGCCTGGGTACGCCAGTTGTGCGCCGAATGCATTGGGCGCGGCATTGGCCATGGAAGCCCACGAAAAGGAGCCGAAAATCCTGCGATTTGCGCCGCCGCGGATGTGTCTCGCTGCCCAGATGCACGCTGTCCCGGTGTCAACAAAAAACATGGCGTCCTCGGAAGCAAGTTCGGACAGCGTCGCGGCCAGATATTCCGGACGGATGGGTTTTATCCCCGGTCCTTTATCGACGTAGTGCTGCAAGAGTTCGTGGAGAGAGCTGGTGTCGGCGACCTGCTTGTTGAGAAATTTGTTGTCGGTTTTTTCTCGCACCCTCCCGAGCAATGCCGCAACGGTGGCCTTGATGTCTCCAACAAGCCCGAGATCGACGGCTGTGCGGCGGCCAATGTGTTTAGGGTTCTTGTCAATCTGAACTTTTTTCACGCTATCGCCAGGGAGAAATTCCGAGAAGGGAAAATCCGTTCCGAGCATGAGCAGGAGCTCGGCGTCGTGGATCGCGCCGTAGGCCCCTCCGTACCCAAGCAAGCCAGTCATGCCGACAGCGTTCGGATTGTCATGTTCCAGCCACTGCTTGCCGCGGAACGAATAGCCCACGGGAGCATTCAGTCTGCCTGCCAGATGCAGCACTTCCTCGCGCGCTTCTCTGCAGCCATCGCCGCCGAAAATGGCCACCGTTTCCGCCTCGTCGATCATCTTCACAAGCCGGTCGAGATCCGCGTCGGAAGGGCGCAGAACGGGCGTGGACGGAATACTGACTTCGGCCGACTGAGTATCCGTTGAGGCCGACGCGATATCGCCGGGCAGAGAAATGACCGTGGGACCTTTTTCCAGGATCGCAGTGAGAATCGCGCTTTGGAAAATTGGGCGCGCCTGCTCTGGGTTAACGACCCTGCCCGTATACAGCGACGCCGTATCGAAAAACTTATAAGGATTGAGTTCTTCCAGCGCGGCCGTGTCGATGATGCCCGTCTCCACGTCACCCGCTATCGCGATGATAGACGCCCCTTCCTTGCGGGCGTCCATCAGGCCATTGAATAAATGGACGACGCCAGGGCCGGCGGTCCCGCACACCGCCACCGGGTTGCCACTCAGGTAAGCTTCGGCGACCGCGGCGAAAACTCCGTATTCTTCATGGCGCACGTGGATGAACTCGATCTTGCCGTTGCGGCGCAGCGCGTCGATCACGGGATTGAGCGCGTCTCCAACAATGCCGTAGCAGCGTTTCACGCCCGCGTTCGCCAGCATCTCCCACAAGAGGTCTGCAACTTTTACCGACATGGAGTTCGCCTCTTCACTCTCGAGGTACAATCCAACTTCGCGCTTTGCGGTGTTGGGATCAGCGTCATGCTCCCGGGCAATTCATCCGCCAGCGGTTGGGCCGTTCTGCCCGCTGAAAAGAGGAATTTCATTTGTCCGAAGCAGCCCTAGAGTCAGAGACAGGTGTCAACATGTCCGCATCTGTCGGCCCGTTGACAGGAGCCCGGACACGGCCTGCAAACCAGCGGTGGGCATCGATGTACCCCGCGGTCCGGGCGAGAGCGATTCGCCAGCCCTGATCCAACGCCAAAAGGAAAGCCGCCACGACCGCGATGCAAGCAAACAGGGCAGCAAAAATAAGCACCGCAGCGATCAGCTCCTGCACGAAGAACTGTCGGATCGCGATCAGGGCCGCCACGGAAAGCGCCATCCACTTTAAAATCTTCCCCCTCGAATTTTGATCGTCCATTCCGCCACCCCCAAGTCTGCGACGCCCAATCGAAATACCCCGTCCATCGCAGCAATTCCGGGTCCAGTTTCAAGCTGCGGAATACTTTCACAATTTGGCTGACGGGACAATCCCTGTTTTTTTTCCCTTCACGGGAACCATGAACGCGTTCAGGACGATTGCGAGTGCCGGAGCCCCTTCCCGCCAACGCGTACCGCAGCCAAGCCAATCCGTGCAAGCCATTCGGAACGATCCATTCGCGGGGCGTAACTCGATGGTGGTATTCCCGCCCCTCGCCTCCGGGGTACGGAAAAACCATTCCATCTCGTGATGCACTGGCGTGTCTCGGTCCGGCATATTTGCCGCGCAAGAAATCAAGTGATGGAGCCGGCGGAAATCTCGGGTGACCTGGGTTTTTCCGCGGGGAACCACAGACGACTAGCACCAGGAGGTTTGCAATGGGATTGACAACTTTCTCCTTTCCTTACTCGCACAGCGCAGATTCCCAAGTGCCATGCGATCTCTCGATCGAACTGGAAAGAAACCCATCGCGATGGCCGATCGGTAGCGAGCGGTTACCAACGAGGAACGTGGCCTCGGCCTCTGCCACGCTGACAATTACCCGCCGGCGTGCCGGGACAGATGACGGCAACCTCTCGGACGAGGAGATCCAAGGCGAGACGGGCTTTGAAGGCATCGTGGGCCGCAGCGCTGTTCTGCGCGAGGTGCTGCGATTGATCGAAACCGTGGCCACCGGAGATTCGACCGTTCTCTTATTGGGCGAGACGGGCACGGGCAAAGAACTCATTGCACGCGCCATCCACAAGCGCAGCCGCCGCAAGGAACGCAACCTTGTCAAGCTGAACTGCGCGGCCATCCCCACGGGCCTGTTGGAAAGCGAGATATTCGGCCATGAGCGAGGCGCGTTCACGGGCGCCATCGCCCAGAAAATCGGCCGGATGGAGCTGGCAGACCGAGGCTCACTCTTCCTGGACGAAATCGGCGACATCCCCTTGGAGCTGCAACCGAAGCTCCTGCGCGTCTTGCAGGAACGGGAGTTCGAGCGTTTGGGGAGCACGCGCACGCAGAGAGTCGACGTTCGAGTGATTGCCGCAACCCATCGCAACTTGGAAGAAATGATCGCCGCGAAGCAGTTCCGCAGCGACCTCTATTACCGGCTCAACGTTATCCCTATCCGCATCCCGCCTCTGCGCGAGCGTCGCGAGGATATCCCACATCTCGTTCGGCATTTTGTTCGACAGGCCGCGCGGAAGATGAACAAATCCATCGATGTAATCCCCTGCGGAATTGTGAATGCCTTAACGCAATATTCATGGCCGGGAAATATTCGCGAATTGGAGAATGTAATCGAACGCGCGGTCATTCTTTCTCCCGGCCAAGAGCTGCGGGTGCCCATTCAAGACCTACAATCTCCCATCGCGCCCGCGCAAACTCACGGGGGAAATCAAACACTGGAAGAAGTCGAGCGCAGGCACATCTTGAACACCCTGAAAGAAACGCGCTGGGTCGTTTCCGGCCCAAGGGGCGCAGCACGGCGTCTGGGTTTAAACCGCGCCACTCTCTATTTCCGTATGAAAAAACTCGGAATCGCGCGCCCCGGATCTGCATCATATCCTGACGTGGGGGATGGGACGACGTGGGCAAGCGAGCCTTTGGGCCGTTCGGAGCTATTTGCAGGGGAGCTGCGTTGAGCGAGAAGTCGGCGCGACCGAGCCCTGCTCTTACAGAGGCGAATAAAAGGGATATTCGGCAGCGCCGGGTCGTGTCTTTTCGTGCCCCAGGGTTCCGTCGCGGTCGGCAATCTAAGATTGGTTTGTTCTTTCTGGCGGGTCTGTGGGCATGCTTGTCGTCGGCGCACATGGCATTCGCATATCCGCACAAAACGAAAAGCAGCGACGAACAAGGCGCCGCGTCATCGATCGCAGGAACCGTAAGCGTTATGACAGGCCAGGGCCAGGCGAATAGCCTTGCGGGCGTCACCGTGAAATTGACGAACCCGAGTGCAGGATCCACGGGGCAATCGACGGTCACCGATCCGAGCGGCCATTTTCAATTTACGCAGCTCGCCGCTGGGACTTACACGCTCGAGGTCAGCGCGGAAGGTTTCAGATCCTGGAGTATGACCATCGCACTGGGCCCAGCCCAAGCCGCAGTTCAAGACATCACCGTCGAAATCAATGCCGTCAACGAGCAAATCGAAGTGCTAGGGGAGAACCTTGAGATTTCCACGGGCAGCGCGCAGAACACCGCGACGGTCAGCAACCGCGAATTAGACACCCTGCCCCTTGCCGAGGAGAAATTCACGGAGGCGCTGCCTCTCACCACCGGCGTAATTCGCACCCCCGAAGGAAGGCTCAATTTTAACGGCCAGGCGGAAAACCAGGGAATCCTCCTGATCAACTCGACCGAGGCCGTGGACCCGGTGACCGGAAGCTTCACAATTCCTCTACCCGTCGACGTCATTCAGTCGATGAGCGTCCACAGTTCTCCGGACACGGCCGAATACGGCGGATTCTCCGGAGGATTGACGGAGATCGAAACCAAGCCGCCATTCGATGCCTGGAATTATAAGTTACATAATTTGACGCCGAGTTTTCGTGGCGAGAACGGCCACCTCATCGGCGTCGGCGCGTTTAATCCACGCCTTTCCTTCGGCGGCCCTTTGATTGAAGGCAAGCTGAACTTCACCGAAGAATTGACCTATGAAGTGAGAAACACGCCGGTGCGCGGGCTTTCCTGGCCCTTTAACGAAACAAAAACCAGAAGCGTCACATCCTTCACGCAATTGGAATATATTATTTCGCCGCACCATCTTCTGGATGTGAATGTAAATGTTTTCCCGCTGCGCACGCAGTTCGCAAATATCAATGCGCTGGTTCCGCAAAGTGCCTCGTCCGATTACGGACAAAATGGCGTGTCGGTAGGGGCCTCGGACAGCTACCAGCTCAGTTCCGGCGGCGTCTTAAACACCGTTCTTCGCTACACCCGATTCGACAGCCACGCGCATGGCCAGGGTTCCGAGGACATGGAGGTTACCCCGAATGGTTGGGCCGGCGATTTCTTCAACGCGTGGTCCAGGGACGCCAATCAGCTCGAGTTTCGGCCGGCGTTCCAGTTTGCCGACAAAACCTGGCACGGCCGCCACGAATTAAAAATCGGCGTGGATGTTTCCCGCAGATCTTTCATGGGCAGCACCGCGTCTCGCCCCGTGCAGATTCTGGATCAGAATAGCGTCCTGGCCGAGGAGATCACGTTTCAAGGCGCAGGCCTGCTGGGCGCTGCGTCCACGGAAGCCGGGGAATTTATCGAGGACCATTGGATCGTCGATTCTCATCTGGCAATCGATATGGGAGCGCGCCTGTCGACCCAATCCCTTGGCCGCAGCGCGGCTCGCGGGCCTCACGTCGGCTTTGCCTATTCGCCCGGACGAAATGAGAAGACGGTGATTCGCGCCGGGGCCGGCACCGTCTACGGCCATGTGCCGTTGCTTGCCGCCAGTTTCCTGGACAACCCTACGCGGGTAATCAGCTTCTTTACTCCATCTGGGACCATGATCGGCGAACCGATTCCACTTCAGAATATATATTTGCAATCGGAAACCGGATCCAATCCGCAACTGACCAGCCAGATTCCCGGGACCAGCCCGCGCACTTTCACCTGGAGCGCCGAAGTAGACCGCGAAATCGTTAGAAATGTCGGCCTGAAGCTGAGCTATCTGGACAGCCAAACCCGAAATCTCTTCGTCGTGGATCCGTTGCTTAGCGAAAGCCGAGGCGCATCGTACCTCGCTCTCGCGAATGCCGGTGACGCAAGCTACAGGCGCGTCGAAGCCACCTTCCACCTTCGGCCTGTCGCGCAAGCCAATTTCAATGTTTCCTACATCTGGAGCCGCTCGCGAGGCGATCTGAACACGCTCTCGGATGCTTACATGCCTTTTGAACAGCCGGTGATCCGGCCGGACGCGTCGGGCGTCCTGCCGTCGGACGTGCCGAATCACGTTCTGACCTGGGGACTTTTCCAGCTCCCCTGGAAATTGACTTTGAGTCCGGTGATTGACGTTCGTTCCGGCCTGCCCTATTCCGATGTGGACGTTCTGCAAAATTACGTGGGCGTGCCAGACGGCTTCCGCTTCCCTACTTTCTTTTCGCTTGATGGAAGAATTTATCGCGAATTCCCGCTGCACATCCCGTTCAGGGAACGCTCGTCGAAACGGAAAATTCGGTTCGGCGTGTATTCGCTCAATTTGACGAATCATCATAATACGCACGATGTGTACAACAACATCGCCTCGCCGCTGTTCGGAGAATTTGCGGGCTTCCAACATCGCGTCGATGGGCTGGTGATCGATCTTGTGGATTGAACGTGCCTTGTCCGAAATAGAAGGATCGTTCGCAGGAGGATTTCGCAGTGGTGTACGGCACCGCTCGCACTGTGGAAATTGCGAAAAGCAATGTCGGATACCTGACAGATGGTATTGCTTTGACACTTGCGTTTCGGCATTTTGGTCCGATTTAGAAATGGGTTTGTTTATCTCCAAGTTTCTTAATGAGTTCCGACAGGGTACCTCGGAAACAGGAGTTGGCATGGAGCTTGCATACAATTTCATATAGGGGAGGGGCCAATGGCCACCGCTGCAAAATTCCGCATTGACGTTGCAATCCACGACCTGCTGATGAATTCCTCGCAAATGCCACCATCGCCTGCCGAATCCAGGGGGCTAACCCTCCCAGAACCTTTATTCCCGCAATTCCCTTAAAGGCTGAAGGATCCGGGCCCGGAAACTCCGCCCGAGAAACGCAGTTGGGGTCCCAAGGATATCTACCGCTATTCACGCGGGTGGCTGGCTCCGTACGTTCGTTCGCGCGTCCTGCCCGGCGAGTTTCATCCCATCACGGCCTATCTCTTTGTCGAATACAAGTGCAACCTCGACTGCTGGTACTGTTGGGCCTTCGACAACAAAGTCAAAGGCATGACGGAAGACGTCGCGCGCCGTTCCATCGACTGGCTGTATGACCATGGCTGCCGCGTGCTGGCGCTCATGGGCGGAGAACCTCTGCTGCGGCCCGATTTCATCCATAAAGTTGTTTACTACGCCGCGAAAAAAGGCTTCTGGGTTTATATCGCCACGAACGGCCGCTTGCTGCGCCCCGATGTGGCGGACCGGCTCGGGGACGCGGGCGTGTCCGTTTTCAACTTCGCCTTGGATTCCTGGGACCTCCAGCCCAGCCTTCCGAAAGCCCTTGTCCCGGCGCGGAAAAACCTGGAACACATCCTGCACAAGCAGTATGTGGACGGCTACATCGTCTTCTTCAATATGAATATCTGCCGTAACAATACGGAAGACATCCGCAAGCTCACAGAATACGCGCGCGATCACCGCATAGCCACCGATTACCACATCAATGAAACCCCCATGCTCGAACAGGACGACCACTTCAAGCACCTCTACGACAACCCGACCTACATCCGCCCGGAAGACTGGCGGCAAATCGATTCCCTGGTGGACTGGCTGATCGAAAAAAATAAAGCTGGTTATCAAATGGTAAACTCGGTGCAACGTTTGCAAGAGATGAAAGCCTTCATCCGCATGTCCTCCGGCCTCGATCTGAGAGAGTACGGTTGGAACGGCGACGGAACCAAAGGCAATGGCCATCAGGCCGAGCTTCTGGCTTCGATGCCCGGGATCGTTCAGGAGCCGAACGGCGAGCTGCGCTTCGCGGAATGGAACTGCCGCGCCGGCCAGAACAATGTCATCATCCGCACCGACGGCACGGTCGCGCCCTGCTTCCCGATGTATGCCTCCACCTTCGACTGGGGAAACATCGATCGCCCCAAATTCGATCAAAAGCAGCTATCTCAAATGAAGTCGACCTGCCAGCAGCATTGTTTTTCAACTCTCAATCACAACCTGGCGTACTGCTACAACGACGCCCGAGTCATCAAGTGGTTGTGGTCCAACTTCGTCAAAACCAGATTCAAGGGCGGCGTGCGCAGCTTCGAGGACTAAGACGCGGCAGCAAAACCAAGAGGGGGCGCGGCCATGCCGGACATGAAAGTCAGATTCTTTCTCGCAGCTGTTGTTACTGGCGGAATGATGTTCACACCGCCCACTGCCGGAGCTCAGTCGTTTCGGAGCGAGAGCAGCGCCGACGTCACCGCGCCCGTCGAGCCGCTCCCTTCCGACATCGATGAGAGCCGGCTCTTCCACGAACTGCTCTCGCATAACGAGCTTCGGAACGCCGCGCTCGCCGGCTACACGGAGCAGCGGACCTACGCCGTGACCGACATGACCGGGAGGGTGCGCGCCCAGGAAAGCGGTCAAATGGAATATCGCGCCCCGGACCGGAAAACGTTTGCCACCACATCCGAGTCGGGCTCGGGACTCGTCCGCCGCCTGGCCCTTAACCCACTGATCGCCAGCGAAATCGACGCCGCATCCGGAAAGCAGCATCACGACAGCGCGATCACGCCTGCGAATTACACCTTGGAACTTCTGGGCGAGCAACAGGTCGGTCCCTATCGCTGTATCGTGGTGCGCGCGACGCCCAAGCGGCAGGACAAGTATTTGTTTGAAGGAAAAGTCTGGATCGACACGCAAGATTACGCCGTCGTCCGAATCACGGGTCAGCCCGCGAAGAAACTTTCATTCTGGCTCGAGCGCGTCAACTTCGTGCGCGAGTATCAAAAAATCGATGGATTCTGGCTCCCCCAAAAAGATGAAACGTTCGTGCAGGTCCGAATGTACGGAGAAAAAGTTCTTACAATCGACCACCAGAATTACACCATAGCCGCGGCAACGGACACGCAGGAGTCCGTTAAAAATGCAGGAAACTGAGGACGCCTTCGCCAATTCTTTTCCGTCTAGCGGCGCCCCAACCACTCGAATTGGGGGGCAAATCTGGAAGGCTCGATTAGCCGACTCAGCGAAAGAATGGAAGATGGCCCTGAAATGGGCGAGCCGACGGTAGGATCGGAAACGAATCTCCATTTTCATTTTGGCCTGGGTTCCGTCATAAAACACGGAGCGTGCGATTACAAGGAGGGTATGTGCTGCCGACCTGGAAAGTAGTCCCATTTGGCGTGTGGATTGGAATTGCCGCCCTGCTGACTCCCGTTAGCAGGGCCCAGCAGCCACCACCCGGGCTTCCGAAGGCCATGCAACTCATGGGAATGGTGGGAGTGAAAGACAATACAAAAGGAACGCTATCGGTTGAGAGCGGGAACCTCCGTTTCGCGCATTCCAAAATCACCACGGATCTGGCTTCCACTTCCATGCAGGATGTTGTCACTGGAAGCGACAGCCAGCGCGTCGTTGGAGGAACGCTGGGCACGATGTCCCTGTTCGCTCCTTACGGGTCTGGCCGCTTTTTGAGCTTGTTTCGCTCGAAGGTGGATAGCCTGACGATTCAATACCGCGACGCTGACGGCGGGCTTCACGGCGTCATCTTTACCACTCCGGTTGGCTTTGCGGAAACTACGAAGGACGAACTCGTCGCAGGAGGCGCACACACCAGCATCCCCACGCAAGGAGATCCGGCCCCGGGCGCGCCCGATCACTCGGACCAGAAAATGCCTGCAGACCCCGCGGTGGGTGGCAAGCCGGCGAAGATCCCTGCGTCCGCGGTCACGGTCCTGATGATCCAGTCGGACGAGATTAAACTGCCCGCTGAATTTCAGACCGCCCTTTACGAAAACCTGGTTCAGCAGATGCAAAAGCGGGGCGGCTTCCAACACGTTTATCGCGAAGGCGATCGAAATGCCGCCGGCGTTCCGAATCTCCTCGTTCTCCGCAGCACCGTTCGCGGCTTCAAGCAAGGCAGCGAAAAGGAGCGCCAGGTAACCACGGTTGCCGGGGCGACTACCATTCGCGTTTATTGCGAATTTATGGACAAGGACGGCCAGGTGCTGCTGGCGCGCGACATCAAGGGAAACGTCCGGTTCTTCGGAGGAAATCTCAAAGCGACGTATGACTTCGCCAAAAAAGCCGCCGCCGTGGCCCATGAGAATATTTCCCCAGTAGCAGGAACCTGATTGGAAGCGGCGCTGGCTTAATAGCCTGCATAAAAGCAACCCCAACTTTTTGTCATTCCGAGCGAAGCGAGGAATCTCTCATTCTTTTGGTGGGCCTAAGCCCAGGAGAGATTCCTCGTTTCGCTCGGAATGACAAATTGTCTGCTTTTTCCGCGGCCTCTGAAGAGCCTCTATGGCAACACAGAAACCCTTGTAGGGCACGGTTTCAACCGTGCCGCGAAATGCCTGAAATGAGTACGGCATTAGCCGCTGGCGGTTCGATGCGCCTGTCGACACACAGGCTCTGAAGCCTGCCTCTTTGAGGTAATTCGATCGGGCTCTTCGCCTTGAAGATCAAACAACAGTTCATCGAAACTGGTTTGAATCGATCCGTGGAATCAAAGGTCGGCGACCCTGACGATCGCCGTCATTGTGTGTTGCCCGCCCGGCGCAAGATCCACAGCAAAATCGGAGACGTTGCTGGTTTCGACGCAGATCATTTGCATCCATTCGTCATCCGCGAAATCCGCCATGGCATGGGCCTTCTGCACCCACGGATTCCATACCACCGTCGTGCGTGAATTCTCCTTGGCAACGAGCGTCCGGCGGTGGAGAACGGGATCATCCAATTGGACTGGATCGCTCGTGCTCAAGTACACGCGGTCGGTTTCGGAGACAACGGCGATCTCGCCGTTTTGAATCTTCTTCCGATTCGAGTCAGTCTTATCGATATACTGCACTGTATCTAGACCCGCCACTCGCGCCCCCAGGATATTTTCCACCCAGTAATACGCGTGCAGGGCTTCCTCGAAGCGCACTGCCGTTTTCCCGGTGTTGTTGACCTCCAACTCGAGTCTCAGCTCGGAACCGAAGGTGACGCGATACGCCAAGTGAAAATCGCCGGGCCACCATCGTTTTGTATCCTCGCCGCTTTCGGTGAACATGCTGACCCGCACCCCATCCTTGACTTCCGCGATCGACTCCAGCTCCCAAGCCTTGGTACGCACGAACCCATGCGCCGGCGCTTTGGGGTCGTCCGCTTTGTCCGCAAACCAGGGGAAACAGACAGGCACGCCGCCACGAATTGCGCGCCCGTCCTCCCATCGCGACTGCGTGCTAAGAAACAGCACCTCTTCTTTGCCCGCGGGCTTCCAGGATGTGACGTGCGCGCCGTGCAGGTACATCTCCCCCACGGCGTTAGGGGATGCAATACGTATCTTCTGCAATCCGCCATTTCCCACGACGACGGATGCGGTAGGTGGGATTTCCAATCGGCGATGCGGTTCCGCAAATGCAGTTCCCATGTGCGTTCCTCCGAAGTCGCCCGGCATTGTTTCGCCGCCCTTCCTCAACCCACGGCCGTCCGTGCGTGGCATCTACGTACCGGACAAATCAAACACGAGATCACGTTTGCCGCACTTCACGCTGGCATCGAAAAGTTGCGGAAAAAATTGTTTTGTCATTCCGAGCGAAGCGAGGAATCTCTCTGAGGGTTGCGCCGACGAAAAGAAAGAGAGATTCCTCGCTTCGCTCGGAATGACAAAATCGCCGGGAGACTTTTTCCGCAGCCCGATCAACTCTGATCGCGTATGCGAATTCGCCCCTTAGGACTCTCGCACGAAAAGAATGACGACAGATCTAGGCCCGGCCCGATAGGTGCGCCCCGGAACCGTTGGTGCTGTTTCCAATTCCACGATATCGTTCGGCGAGTCCAAGGTTGTGTCGATCCAGCGGCGCCAAACGTTCACGCCATCGCCCCCAACTGCCGGCAGCTCGAATTCGAGCGGCTCCCAATACGCATTCAGGATGACGTAAATCCACAGTCCAATCGTGGGAGAACGCGCGCCGAACGCCAGGCTGTGCGAAGAATAGCTCCAATCCGGCTGCCCAAGTTTTACTCCGTGCCAGGCCCGATTCGCCTCCCGCAGAACTTCGTTCAGAGTGGTGGACGGCTGCTCCAATGGCAAACCTCGCAACAGGCGCCGTGCGTTCACCATGGACACGAACCGATGGATATCGGCATGCTTGTCGGCCAGAGTCCAGTCAAACCAACTCGTCTCGTTATCCTGGCAATACGCGTTGTTGTTTCCGTGCTGCGTTCGCCGCACCTCGTCGCCCATGGAAATCATCGGCAGGCCGAGCGACAACAGCGTCACGGTTAAAAAATTCTTCACTTGCCGGTTTCGCAGCTTCTCGATCGCGGGATCGCTGGACGGGCCTTCGGCGCCGCAGTTCCAGCTGCGGTTGTCATTCGCGCCATCTTGGCTGTTTTCGCCGTTCGCCTCATTGTGCTTTTGGTTGTAAGAGACGAGGTCGTTGAGCGTGAAGCCGTCGTGGCAGGTCACGAAATTCACGCTCTCTTCCGCTTCGCGTTTCTTGTAACCGTAAATCTGCGGGCTGCCGAGCAAACGGTCCGCGAGGATTCCCACCATGCCATTATCGCCGCGGAAAAAACTGCGAATGTCGTCGCGGAATCTGCCGTTCCATTCCCTCCAACTGTCCCCGATGAAACTTCCCACCTGGTACAGGCCGGCCGCATCCCAGGCCTCGGCGATCAGCTTGGTGTCCGCGAGCACTGGGTCCGTATCGATATCCCACAGCACCGGCGCGTTCGGCATCAAACTGCCGGATTCATCGCGGTCAAGAATCGACGCCAGATCGAACCGGAAGCCATCCACGTGCATCTCTTCCACCCAATAGTGAAGGCTGTCCACAATCATCCTGCGAACGATGGGGTTATTGGTGTTGAGCGTGTTTCCCGTGCCGCTGTAATTGGCGTAGCGCGAACGGTCCGATTCCAGAATGTAATAGGAGCTGTTCTCCAGCCCGCGGAAACTCAGTGTCGGCCCGAGATGGTTGCCCTCCGCGGTGTGATTGAAGACCACATCCAGAATCACTTCAATGCTCGCGCGGTGCAGAGCTTTCACCAGATCACGAAATTCGTTGAGGGGCCCGAGAGGATCCCGGCGCGAGCTGTAGCCTTGGTGCGGCGCAAAATAGGACACCGGCGCGTATCCCCAGTAATTGACAAGTCCATTCGGGGCATCGAGCGAGTCGAACTGGAACACCGGCAGCAGTTCCACGGCGGTAATTCCGAGTTGCTGCAGATACGGAATCTTCTCGATCAATCCGGCATACGTGCCACGTTTTTTTTCCGAAACCCCGGAGCTAGGGTGACGCGTGAAACCTGCCACATGCATTTCGTAAATGATGGTCCGGGAAGCGGGCCGGCGCAGCGGCAAGTCGCCTTCCCAATCGTACGCGCGTGAGTCCACTACCACGCTTTTCATCGCTTTGGAGGCATCGTCGCCCTCGTCGCGTGCGGCAACGCGGCTGTAATTCTTAGGAACAACCACGCCGCGCCCATACGGATCGAGGAGAACCTTGGACGCATCGAACCGCATACCGCTGGCGGGCTCAAAAGGCCCGTCGACGCGATACCCGTAAAGCTGCCCCGGCCGCACATCCGGCACAAACACGTGCCAATAATGAAAAGTTCGGTTGGTCTCCGGATCGATTGTGGTCATGCGCTCGGGATGGGCATCATCTTCCCGGTTAAAGAACAGCAACTCCACGGCGGTAGCATTTCGCGAATAGACGCAGAAATTCACTCCGCCAGGGAGAACGGTGGCTCCGAGTGGGCAGCTTCGGCCAATTTTCTCAAAGCCCTTTGCATCGGCGGAGGCTTCACGTTCAGCAACTGCTCGGTTGGCAAAGAAATCCACGGATCACTTCCTGCCCAGCAGTTCTTTTGCTGTCGCTACCACTCTGTCCGGCTCGAATCCGAATTTCTTCTGCAGCTCCTTGAGCGGCGCCGAAGCCCCGAACGTTTTCATGCCGTTCACGCGCCCGGAACTGCCGACGAATCGCTCCCACCCGAACGTGGAAGCCTGCTCAATGGCGAGGCGGGCCTTCACATCGGGTGGCAGAACGCTATCGCGATACTCCTGGCTCTGATCGTCAAAGATGTCCCAGGACGGCATCGACACCACGCGCGAGCGGATGCCCTCGGCGAGCAGTTTCTCGTGCGCATCCACCGCGAGACTGAGTTCGCCCCCCGTGGCGATTAGGATTAATTCGGGGCTGCCGCCCGGAGCATCCGCCAGCACGTAGGCGCCGCGCGCTAGTCCGGACGCGGGTGCGTATTTGCTGCGATCGAATGTCGTCATGGGCTGGCGTGATAGAGCCAGCACGGCGGGCTTGTGCCGCAGTTGCATCACGTACCGATAGGCCTCGACGACTTCGTTGGCGTCGCCAGGCCGCAACAAAACCAGCCCTGGCATGGCGCGCAACGATGCCAGGTGCTCGACGGGCTGGTGAGTCGGCCCGTCCTCGCCGTCGCCCATGGCGTCATGCGTGAAAACGAAAATCGTGGGCAGTTCCATGATCGCCGAAAGCCGAATGGCCGGCCGCGCGTAATCGCTGAAAATGAAGAACGACGCTCCGAACGCGCGCAGCTTGGACAGCGACATACCATTCACGATCGCTCCCATGGAGTGTTCGCGGATTCCGTAGTGCATGATTTTGCCGGTGGGCGTTTCGGCCTGGAAATCCTGGGCGCCCGGGTATGTGAACAATGTCCGGTTGGATGGACCGAGGTCGGCAGAGCCTCCGAGGAACCAGGGAATATTCTGTGCGAGGACGTTCAACACTTTGCCGGATGCGTCTCGCCCCGCCATTCCTTTTGCATCGGCCGGAAACACGGGCAAATTGCGGTCCCAACCCGTTGGCAGATCGCGCCGCTGCATTTGCTCGAGCTGCATCGCAAGTTCGGGGTAGGCAGTTTTGTAGGCGTCGATTAGCTTATTCCATTCCTCGCGGGCGGCCGCGCCGCGCGCGCCGATGCCCGCTTGAAAATGTTCATACACACCGTCCGGCACGAGGAACTTGGCGTCCTCGGGCCATCCGTAGCTTCGTTTCGTGAGGCGAACTTCTTCTTCGCCGAGCGGCTCGCCGTGGGCGTCGGCGGAGTCGTGCTTGTGCGGCGAACCGTAGCCGATGTGGCTATCCAAAATAATGAACGTCGGCCGGTCCTTGGTCTTCCGGAAAGTTTCCAGCGCAGTCTCGATGCGGTCGGTATCGTTGGCATCGCCCACACGAAGAACGTTCCATCCGTAGCCGAGAAACCGTGCGGCGATGTCTTCCGTGAAAGCAAGGCGCGTGTTGCCTTCGATGGTGATGTGATTGTTGTCATAGATCCAGCAAAGGTTTTCCAACCCGAGGTGCCCGGCAATCGACGCCGCTTCCGACCCGATGCCCTCCATCATGCAACCGTCCCCGCAAACCGTGTAGATGTTGTAATCGAAAATGTCGAACCCGGGCTTGTTGAAATGCGCGGCCAGCCATTTCCGGGCGATGGCCATGCCCACGCTCGTGGCGACGCCTTGGCCGAGCGGCCCGGTCGTCGCCTCGACGCCCGACACCAAGTGGTACTCGGGATGGCCGGGGGCCTTGCTATCGATCTGGCGAAAGCGGCGAATGTCTTCGAGCGTCACCGAAGGCTGGCCCAGTGTTTCGTACTCGGCGTCCACCGCTTGCGTCTTCGTGAGGTGCAGCACGGACCACAGCAGCATCGAGGCGTGGCCATTTGAAAGCACGAAGCGGTCGCGATTTGGCCAGATGGGATCCTGCGGATCGAAGTGCATGTCGCGGTTCCAAATGGTGTAGACCAGAGGCGCGAGCGCCATGGGCGCGCCGGGGTGCCCGGAATTGGCCTGCTGGACCGCGTCAATCGAAAGTGTGCGAATCGTGTTGATGCACAGCTGATCGATATTCACGCCTTGCTTTAACGGGGCCACTTGCGTTGAACTCATAATTTTCTCCTTGCCAATGCGGAAACATTCTTCTTCGCACCCACTCGCACGGCCAGCCCTTGGTGTCTTTCGCCGCTCGCGTTCCGGCGCGACAGCGAGCGCGGCCCACGGGGATTTAAGCCTTGCGCTGCGCGGCCACTCCACGCTCGCCGCTTGCTTCCAGTTCCAGCGCAGCCACTTTTCCCAGCCGGCGCAGGTGCCGCGGCGCCTGGGAAAATTCGGCAGCCAGGAAAGCCTCGAGGATGTCCCAAGCCGCGAAGGGTCCGATCGTGCGTCCACCCATGCAGATCACGTTCATGTGATCGTCCTCGACGCCTTGGCGCGCGGAGAAATGGTCGCCGACGAGGCCGGCGCGGACTCCCCGGACTTTGTTGGCGCACACCGATGCTCCGACTCCGCTCCCGCACACGGCCACCCCGCGTTCCACCGTCCCCGCCGCCACAGCCCGGGCCAATGGGGTAACGAAGTCGGGATAATCGTCCGTCGTGTTCAGAACATCCGCACCGAAGTCGACCACCTCATGCCCCGCCGCTTTAAGGCGAGCAAGCAAATCCTCCTTCAAACTAAACCCGCCGTGATCCGTGGCGATTCCCAAGCGCATGTCATCCTCCTTGTTTTTGTCCGGCGGCCATTTGTTCCGCTGCGGCCCGGTCGGCCAGCAGCAAGGCGTCTTCGCGCCGAACCCGCCCAGCCGGAATGGACACATCGCCTTCGCGAAGCCGCCTCAACATTTCCACCTTCTCGTTTCCGGTCACCACCCAAAGCACGCGCCGGGCGCGATTGATCGCCGGATACGTCAAAGTCATCCGGCGCCTGCCCTGGTAGACTCCGGTCAGGGCAACATCTTTATCCGCAACATCGAGCACTGCATCCCCAGGCACGAGCGAAGCAGTGTGGCCGTCCGGACCCAAACCGAGGTGCGCAAGGTCAAGAACAGGCGGCGACCCGGCGACAACTCGGAGGACCATGGCGTATTGAGCAGCCGCAGCTTGCAAATCCGCTGCTTCGACCGGCATGGCATGGATCTGCCCCGGGCGCAGAGGTGCGTGCTGTAGCAGGCTCTCTTGCAGGTGGGTAAGATTCCGGTCCGGATCACCCGCGGGAGCCACGCGCTCGTCGATCTGAAAAACATGCACGCCCGGCCAGGGAACATCTTCGCCCGCGAGAGCTCTCAGCATGATCCACGGCGTGTGGCCGCCGCTCACAGCTAAAGTAAAGCGTCCACGGGCCGCGACCGCCGCGCGAGCATCCGCGGCAATTGTCGCCGCAGCCGCTCGCGCCACGGAATCGGCATCTTTCAATACTTCGAACTTCATGAGTTCTTCTCCAATTCGAGCGCCTGTTCAGTTATGGGGATCGAAGATCATCCACAACCGGCACGTCCGACGCGTCTCGTCAGGCCGTCTGTGCGGCCACACGGAATTCTTCCGGATCCGCGGCGATTGGGTTCTGCCACCCGCCTGGGGGTAACACACTCTTTTCCACCTCGCTCGGACCCCACGTCCCTTGATCGTATTCGTAGACGGGCGTATTGGCTTTCAACACCTGATCGACGATTCGCCAGGCCTCTTCCACGTAATCCTCCCTTGCAAACAGGGTGGAGTCGCCGGCCATCGCGTCGCCCAAAAGGCGTTCATACGCGTCAACGTCTTCCGGACGCGGATGCCGGCTGGCCATGATCTCTACCGTCTCCCCTTTCATTTCCTCGCCCTCGCTCATCACAGTTGTGCCCAGGGCGATCGTCATCTCGGGACTGATTCGAAACCGCAGATGGTTTTGGGCAAGAGCTGCGTCCGAGACCGCGGCGGGAGGTTTTCGAAATCTCCCGAGAGCTTCCGTACTCGTTACAGGCAGATTTTTTCCCGCGCGGATATAAAAGGGCACGCCTTTCCAGCGCCACGAATCGATCTCCAGCCGCAGCGCGGCAAAGGTCTCCGTTTTGGAATCCGGAGCAACCCCCTTTTCCGGGCGGTATCCACGGAATTGACCCCGGACGAGATCTTTCACCTCGATCGATCGAATTGCCCTCAGTACCTTCACCCTCTCGTCCCGAATATTTTCGCTGTCCACGCGGACCGGGGGCTCCATAGCCAGATTGCAAAGGATTTGGAAGAGATGGTTTTGGATCACGTCACGTATAGTCCCGGTTTGATCGTAGAAAGCGCCGCGTCCTTGCACCCCGAAATTCTCCGCCATCGTGATCTGCACGCTTTCAATGAAATTTCGATTCCAGAACGGCTCCATGAACGCGTTAGCAAAACGGAACATCAGCACATTGCTGACGGGCCGCTTGCCGAGATAGTGGTCGATGCGAAAGATGGCGGATTCGGGGAAAGTTGCATGCAGGATCCGATTCAGCTCCTGTGCCGAGGCCAGATCGTGCCCGAAGGGCTTTTCCACAATGACGCGAGCGCCCTGAGCGGAACCCGACTTCGCTAACTGTTCCACGACCGTTTCGAAAAGCACGGGCGGGATGGCCAGATAATGGGCCGGGTGTTGTGCGTTCTTAAGTTCCTTTCGGATCGTTTGAAACGTGGCCGGGTCATTGTAATCGCCGTCCACATAACGCAGCAGTCCTTTCAGCTTTTCCGCCACCACAGGATCGGCTCCGCCGCCGTTTTTTTCGAGGCTGTCGTGCGCCCGCGCCTGAAACTGGTCCAGGCTCCAGCCAGCCTTGGCCACACCGATCACCGGCACGTCCAGGTGTCCGCGCTTGATCATCGCCTGCAGGGCCGGGAAGATTTTCTTGTATGCCAAATCTCCCGTGGCGCCGAAAAAGACCAGTGCGTCGGAATGAGTCTCATTCATGGCCAATCTCCTTTCGCGCGGCTTTATTTCCCGGCCGCTTTCTCCAGATGTCCGCCGAAACCGAAGCGCATCGCCGAGAGAACCCGGTTCTGGTAATCGGCCTCGCCTCGCGAAGAGAATCGCGAGTAAAGCGCGGCGGAAAGAACGGGCACGGGCACGGCTTCGTCAATGGCCGCCTTGATCGTCCACCGGCCTTCGCCCGAATCCGAGACACGCCCGGCGAATTGGGTGAGCGCGGGATCTTTCACCAGGCTGGACGCGGTCAGGTCCAGCAGCCAGGACGCGATCACGCTGCCGCGCCGCCATACTTCCGTGACATCGCGAAGATCAAGGTCGTATTGATAGTGTTCGGGATCACGCAAGGGAGTCGTCTCGGCGTCGACCTCTCCTTGCTTTTTGCCGATGTTCGCGGCGCGCAATACGCCGAGGCCCTCCGCGTACGCAGCCATCAAGCCGTACTCAATGCCGTTGTGAACCATTTTGACGAAATGGCCGGCGCCGTTTGGGCCGCAGTGCAGATAACCCTGCTCGGCGGTGCCATCCAATTTCTCGCGGCCCGGAGTGCGCGGTACATCCCCCGCGCCCGGCGCGAGTGTTGAGAAAATCGGATCGAGATGCTGCACGACTCCCTTTTCTCCGCCAATCATCATGCAATAGCCCCGGTCCAGGCCCCACACGCCGCCGCTCGTTCCCACGTCCACGTAGTGGATGCGCTTCGCGGAAAGTTCCTTGGCGCGCCGGATATCGTCGATGTAATAGGAATTGCCGCCGTCGATAAGAATGTCATCGGCCTCCAGATGGGGCAGAATGCCGGCGATAGTCTCGTCCACGGCTGCCGCGGGAACCATCAGCCAGATCGCCCGAGGCTTCTCCAGCTTGGCCACGAAATCCTGGAGCGAAGAGCTTCCCGTAGCCTTCTCCTGGACCAATTCGTTGACCGCTTTCGGGTACATGTCAAATACCACGGCCCCGTGCCCTCCTCTGAGGACTCTGCGGACCATGTTCGCTCCCATCCTTCCAAGACCAACCATTCCAAGTTGCATGAATTACTCCTTCGCTTGAGTCGTCATATTTGTCTTGCATAGACTGCGGAAAAATTTCCCGCCCCCATCATTCTGTCATTCCGAGCGGAGCGAGGAATCTCTCTTTCTTTTCGCTGGCCCAAACCGGACAGAGATTCCTCGCTCCGCTCGGAATGACAAAATGGCCGGCTCGTTCCGTAGACTGTTCTAGCCGTGAGTCAGAGGGATTTCTCTTTGTATTTCCGATAGCGACTGATCAGATTGTTGGTCGAGCTGTCATGCTTAAGCGCAGGCTCGGTCTGGCGCTCCAGTTCCGGAATGATGCGCTGGGCCAGCACTTTACCGAGTTCCACACCCCACTGATCGAACGAGTTAATCTGCCAGATCGTTCCCTGCGTGAAAACGATGTGCTCGTACATCGCCACCAGCTTGCCGAGAACCCCCGGCGTCAGCTTTTCCGCGAGGATCGTATTGGATGGGCGGTTGCCCTCGAAGACGCGGTGAGGCACCAGCCAATCCGGCGTGCCTTCGGCTTTGACTTCCTCGGGCGTCTTTCCAAACGCCAGTGCTTCGGTCTGAGCGAAGACGTTCGCAAGCAGCATGTCATGGTGCCGGCCAAGCGGATTCAGGGCTTTGCTAAACCCGATGAAGTCGCAGGGGATTAGCCTGGTCCCCTGATGGATCAACTGATAGAAAGAGTGTTGTCCGTTGGTTCCCGGCTCGCCCCAATAGACGGGGCCGGTGGCGTAGTCGACCGTGGCGCCGTCGAGGGTGACGTGCTTGCCGTTGCTCTCCATCGTCAACTGCTGCAAGTACGCCGGAAATCGCTTCAGGTATTGTTCGTAGGGCAGCACGGCAACCGTCTGCGCGCCGAAGAAATCGTTGTACCAGATCCCCAGCAGGCCAATGAGAACCGGCAAGTTTTGTTCGAACGGCGCGGTGCGGAAATGCTCGTCCATCTGATGGAAACCGTCGAGCATGGCACGGAAATTTTCCGGGCCGACAGCCAGCATCGTCGAGAGGCCGATGGCCGAGTCCATCGAGTAGCGCCCGCCAACCCAGTCCCAAAATCCGAACATGTTAGCCGTGTCGATGCCGAACTTCGCGACTTCCCCTCCGTTCGTTGAAACGGCGACAAAATGTTTGGCCACCGACTTTTCTTCTCCGCCGAGGCCCCTCAGAGACCAGTCGCGAGCGGTGTGCGCGTTCGTCATTGTCTCCAGCGTCGTAAAAGTTTTCGAGGAAACGATGAAAAGAGTTTCCGAGGGGTCGAGGTCTAGGACCGCTTCGGCGAAATCCGTGCCATCCACATTGGAGACGAAGCGGAACGTCATGGCGCGATCGCTGTAATGCTTGAGAGCCTCGTAGGCCATCACCGGACCCAGGTCAGATCCTCCAATGCCAATATTGATGACGTTGCGAATGCGTTTTCCGGTGTGCCCTTTCCATTCCCCGCTGCGAATGCGGTTTGAAAACGCCGCCATCTTGTCAAGGACGGCATGCACTTGGGGCACTACATTCTCGCCGTCCACGATAATGGAAGTGTCTTTCGGCGCACGCAGAGCCACGTGCAACACCGCACGCTTCTCCGTGGTGTTGATCTTCTCCCCTCGAAACATCGCGCCGATCCGCGACCGCAGCCCCGATTCTTCGGCCAGGTCGAGGAGAAGCTTTACGGTTTCATCGGTGATGCGGTTCTTCGAGTAATCCAGGAAGAGACCCGCAGCCTCGGCCGTCAGCCGCACGCCGCGCTTCGGGTCATCCGCGAAAAGCTTTCGCATGTGCAGGCCGCGAATCGTTTCGTAGTGGGCTTGCAGCGCCCTCCACGCTTTCCGCTTCGTCAGCGGTTCAATCACTTGAGGTGTGTTTGGTTTGGCGCCTGTTGCCATATTCGTGCTCCTTCCCTTTCCGTTTAGCCTGCCGCGGCTTGCTTGAGCGCGGCGCTCTTGGAAGTAATCACCGCCATCAGTTCATTCCAGGAACTTACGAAAGATTTCGCGCCTTCTTCCTGAAGCTGGGCGGCCAGCGCAAGGACGTCGATCCCGGCTTTGCCGAACTGCTCGAGCACTTCCTCACAGTCGCCGCCGTCCGGCGGCAGAATCTTCCCTAATTCGCCGTGATCGGCGAGCGCTTTCAAAGTGCCTTCCGGCATCGTGTTCACCGTGAAGGGCGCGGCGAGTGCTTTTACATACAGGACGTCGGAAGCTTTGGGATCCTTGGTCCCGGTGCTTGCCCACAAGAGCCGTTGAGGACGCGCGCCGGAATTGAAGGCGCGCTGCCAGCGAGGAGAAGCAAGGAATTCTCGGTATGCCTTGAACGTACGCTGGGCGATCGCAATGCCGAGCTTGTCGCGCAAAGAATCCGGCGCCTTCCCCGCCACGGCCACGTCCCAGCGGCTAATGAAGACCGACGCGACGGAGCCAACATTGGGATTTAGCCCGGCGTCAATGCGCCGCTCGACGCCCCGCAGAAATGCCTCCGCAGCCGCCACGTATTGTTCGCGCGAGAACAGGAGAGTGACATTGATGGGAATTCCAGCAAAGATCGCCTCTTCAATCGCCGGCAGTCCTTCCTTGGTTCCTGGAATCTTGATGAACAGGTTGGGCTGTCCCGCCCGCCCGTGCAAATCATTGGCCGCAGCCAGGGTGCTAGCCGTGTCGTAGGCCAGCAGTGGCGATACTTCGAGTGACACCCAACCGTCCACGCTGTCCGTCCGGTCGTAGACGGCGCGAAACTCGCCAGCGGCCCGAATGATATCCTCGAGCGCCAATTCGAAGAACAACGCTTCGCCCGATTTTCCCTTGCTCAGCTTCTCGCGAATTGCGGAGTCGTAGGCGGTGCTGTTCTTGATGGCGTGATCGAAAATTGTGGGGTTCGAGGTCAGCCCCGTTACCGCCAGCTCGGCGACATAGCGCTTCAGCGTACCGCTGTTCAGCAGGTCCCGCGTAATGTTATCGAGCCAAATGCTCTGTCCCAGATTGTGAAGTAATTGCGTCGCTTTCATTTTGCCTCCTTCGACTCCTAATCCTCGACTCGCGCGGCCATATCAGTTTTTGGAAACCTCTTCGAGCGCCTTCGCTGCGTTCAAAGTTCGTAAGGCTCCCGACCGCTTCGAGTCTTTTGTCAGATCGGCCAGCCACTTGAAACGCTGATCGGATAGCATGTCTTCCGTGCAGCGCCAGCTCCAATTCCCTGCTGCACGCCCTGGGACGTTCATGCGAGCCTCTTTTCCGAGGTTCAACAAATCCTGCAAGGGAGCAATCGAAAGCGCGGCTACGGACGACCAAGCCAACTTCATCAACGCCGGGGCGGCATCGACGCTCTTCCCGCGTGACTGCTTCAGGTAGTTCCACAGGTTTTTTTGTTGATCCGGCGGCAGATCCTCAAACCAGCCGCGCGTCGTGGGGTTGTCATGGGTTCCGGTGTAGACCACGGTGTTGCGATCGTAGTTGCGAGGGAGATAAGGATTATCGGCCTTGCCGTCGAATGCGAATTGCAGGATACGCATACCCGGAAATTCGAACTCGTCGCGGAGCGCGTACACGTCCGGTGTGATCGAGCCTAGATCCTCGGCGATAAACGGCAGCGTCCCTAATTCCTTATGCACGGCATGAAGGAAATCTGCGCCGGGACCGGCGACCCACTTCCCCGTCTGCGCCGTTGGGGCCCCGGCCGGTATGTGCCACGCCGCCGCGAACGCCCGGAAATGATCCAGCCGGATCACATCGACTTGAGCCAGCAGGGCTCGATACCGGGAGATACACCAACGGTACCCGGACTGCCGAAGAGCGTCCCAGTCATAAATGGGGTTTCCCCAAAGCTGCCCCGTCGCGCTGAAATAATCGGGCGGCACGCCGGCGACGACGCGCGGCCGGCGCCTCTCATCCAAAAGAAAAAATTCCGGATGAGCCCAAACGTCGCTCGAATCGGGAGAAACAAAAAAAGGCAAGTCGCCGATCAAGCTTAAACCCTTGCTGTGAGCGTACGTCTTGAGCCGCTCGGCGTGGCGGGACAAGAGGAACTGGGCGAAACAAACTTGGTCGATTGGATCGGCCAGCTCGCGCCGCGCGCGGTCAAGCGCATCCGCCTCGCGCTGAACGATCTCCGCGGGCCATTCCAGATAGTACGCGCCGCCAAACTTGAGTTTGAGCGCCCGGAACAACGCGTAGTCTTCCAGCCAGTGCGCCTGGTCTTTTCGGAATTGCTGGTAAGCCGGCAGCAAATCAGGGCGAGCACCGGCGCGCTGATTGGCCCATGCTTTCTCGAGCAGCCCGAGTTTGAAAGGGATCACGGCACCGTAGTCGACGTTGCTTTGAGGTAATGGGCCGCCCTGAATATCGCTCGCGTGCAGCAGTTCATTCTCGATCAACCAGTCCGGACTGATGAGTAGCCCATTCCCGGCAAATGACGACAGGGATTGGTATGGGGAATTACCATAACCAGTAGGACCGAGCGGCAGCATCTGCCACCAACTTTGTCCAGCTTGGGCGAGGCGATCGATCCAAGAGATGGCCACAGGGCCCAAATCACCAATACCGTAAGCCGAAGGCAGCGACGTAACGTGCAGCAGCAACCCGGACGCGCGGTACTCCGGCGGGAACGGCGGCACGGTGAGGCTACCGGGGCTCATTTTTGTCCCTTCGAGAAGTTCAGGGCGTTGTTCACAATTCCCTCGGCCTCCGCCAGGATGGCGTTCAGGTGCGCATTGTCCTTGAAGCTTTCCGCGTAAATCTTGTAGATATTTTCCGTGCCCGAAGGCCGGGCCGCGAACCAGCCGCTGGCGGTGACCACTTTCAGGCCGCCGATCGGGGCGTTGTTTCCGGGGGCACGAGTTAACTTTCCAGTAATCGGCTCGCCGGCAAGGGTCGATGCCGTTACAGCTTCCGCTGACAACTCCTTCAGCTTGGCCTTTTGCTCGGGCGTTGCCGGCGCATCGACGCGCGTGTAATAGGATGTGCCGAATTCCGCGGTCAGTTCACGATAGTGCTCGCCCGGATCCTTGCCCGTACGGGCGGTGATTTCGGCCGCCAAGAGATCCATGATGAGGCCGTCTTTGTCGGTCGACCAAGCCGTGCCGTCTTGCCGCAGATAGCTGGCCCCGGCGCTTTCCTCGCCGCCGAAGCAGCAGGAGCCGTCGACCAAACCCGGCACAAACCACTTGAATCCCACGGGAACTTCCATTAATCGGCGGCCCAGCTTTTGCACTACCTTGTCAATCATGCTGCTGCTCACCAGCGTTTTTCCGACGGCCAAGTTTCCCGGCCACTGGGGACGATGCCCGAGCAGGTAGCGGATGGCCACGGCGAGGTAATGATTGGGGTTCATCAATCCGGCGGATGGCGTGACGATCCCGTGCCGGTCCGAGTCCGGATCGTTGGCGAAGGCGACGCGGTATTTATCCTTGAGTCCGACGAGCCGGGCCATGGCGTACGGGCTCGAGCAATCCATGCGAATGACGCCGTCGTGATCGACGGTCATAAACGAAAACGTCGGGTCGATGACCTTGTTGACAACTGTGATATCCAAGTGGTAAATAGAGTCGATCGGCTCCCAATACGGATTGGACGAGCCTCCCAGCGGGTCGACTCCCATCTTCAGGCCCGCGGCTCGAATCGCATCCATGTCCGCGACATTGCGCAGATCCTTAACGTAAGGGATGACGAAGTCTTCCTGATGGGTGGTCGCCGCCTTGAAGGCCGAATCGATAGGAATGCGCTTCACGCCCGCGTTGTTTGCTCGCAGGAGTTCGTTGGCCCGATCCTGCACCCAGCCCGTTACGTCCGTGTCGGCGGGGCCTCCGTTTGTCGGGTTGTACTTGAAGCCGCCATCCTCCGGGGGGTTGTGCGACGGCGTGATCACGATGCCGTCGGCGAGGTGCTGCTTGCGGCCGCGGTTATACACGAGAATTGCGCGCGAGATCACCGGCGTTGGCGTGACGCCGTTTTTTTCCTGAATGATCGTTTCGACATTGTTGGCCGCGAGCACATCGAGGGCGGTGCGTTGCGCCGGGTCGGACACCGCGTGCGTGTCCTTGCCCATGTAGAGCGGGCCGTCCGTGCCCACGCTCCGCCGGTAGTCGCAGATCGCTTGGGTGGTGGCCAGAATGTGCGCTTCGGTGAAAGTGCCGTGCAGCGGCGAGCCGCGGTGTCCGCTGGTTCCGAAGCTAACCATCTGGTTGGGATCGCTCAGGTCGGGCTTGCGGTCATAATATTCCCGCTCAAGCTCGGCCACGTCGATCAGCATCTCTTTCGGGGCTGGCTTCCCTGCTAGAGGAGACAATTTCGGGATCATCTGCGCTCCTACGGCACCGGACATGGTTTCACCTCCCAAATCTGCGACGCGTATTCGGCGATGGTACGGTCGCTGGAAAACTTGCCGGAACTTGCCACATTCAAAATCGCCTTGTGCACCCACTCGTCAGAGTCAGCATAGAGAGCGAGCAATCGCTGGTCCGCATCGAGGTAGGATTTCAGATCCGCAAGGTGCATGTAGTGGTCCCCGTTGGTCAGAAGCGTGTCATAGATCGGGGCGAAAATGCCGGGCTCATTGCGGCTGAAATAGTTGGACGAGATCATATCCAATGCCGCGCGCGTCTCGGGATCTTGATCGTAGTGCCAATGCGGATTGTACCACCCACGGCTGGCGGCGACTTGTTCCGCGGTCAGGCCGAAGAGGAAGAAATTTTCCTCGCCCGCTTCTTGCGCCATCTCGATCGTCGCCCCATCCCGCGTGCCGATGGTTAACGCGCCATTCATCATGAACTTCATGTTGCTCGTGCCGCTGGCTTCGAAGCCCGCGGTCGAGATTTGGTTGGAAACATCGCTGGCGGGGATGAGCCGTTCCGCGAGTGTGACATCGTACTCGGGCAGGAAGAGAATCTTGAGCCGGCCTCGCGCCACCGGGTCGCCGTCGATTGTGCCGGCCAGATTCTCAATAAACTTGATGATGAGCTTGGCGAGCCGGTAGGCCGGCGCGGCCTTGCCGGCGAAAAAGAACGTGCGCGGGGCCATCTCGATCTTTGGATTCTGCCGGACTCGGTTGTAAAGCACGATGACGCGCAGGGTGTTGAGCAGTTGCCTTTTGTATTCGTGGATGCGTTTGATCTGACAGTCGAAGATGGAGTCTGGATCCACGGTCTCGCCGGATTGCGATTTCAACCAGTCTACAAACTGAGATTTGGCCTCCCGCTTGGCCTTTTTGAAGCCATCGCGAATGCTGGGCTCGCCCGCTAGCGCTTTTAATTTACTAAGCTCGCTCAGATCGGTAATCCAACCATCCCCAATCGCTTCCGTGATCACCCGAGCGAGAGGCTGGTTCGCCAGCAACAACCAGCGCCGCGGGGTGACGCCGTTGGTCTTATTGTTGAAGCGTTCTGGAAATACCTCCGCCAAATCCTTGACTGTTGTAGTGCGCAGCAGGCGTGAGTGAATCGCGGCTACGCCATTCGTGCTGTGAGAGCCGACGATGGCCAGGTTGGCCATGCGCACATGTTTCACCGGACCTTCTTCAATCAGGCTCACGCGCTGAAGGCGCCCTTCGTCGCCCGGGAATTTGGCGCGAACGGAATCCAGCAGACGGCGGTTAATCTCGTAGATGATTTCCAGGCAGCGCGGCAGCAGCCTCTCAAACCAAGCGACCGGCCATTTTTCCAATGCCTCGGGCAGCAACGTGTGATTGGTGTATCCCAGACTCCTTTGCGTAATGTCCCAAGCCGTATCCCATCCGAGGTGCGCGTCGTCGAGCAGAATCCGCATCAGTTCGGGAACCGCGAATGTCGGGTGCGTATCATTCAGTTGGATGGCGATTTTCTCGGGAAGCGTGGTCCAGTCGGCGTTGCCGCGTTGGAAGCGCCGCACGAGATCGGCGAGCGAGCAGGCCACCAGAAAATATTCCTGCACGAAGCGCAGGCCCTGCCCTCGGCTCGTGGAGTCGTCCGGATAGAGAACTCGCGTGAGTGTTTCGGCTTCGAGCTTTTCAGCCACCGCGCCAAAGAAATCGCCGTGACTGAATGTTTGAAATTCAAAATAGTCGGGCGCCTTCGCAGCCCAGAGGCGCAGCGTATTGATGTTCTTGCCTCCGTAACCGACCGCAGGCCGGTCGTAAGGGAAGCCGATCAAATTTGACGGCTTGCCAATCACCCCTTGCAATTCCCCGCCGACTATTTCGAAGGAGCAATTCATTTTGACTTCCACCTTCTCGTGCGGGCGCGGCACCTCCCAGGGGTCCGCGCGGCGAAGCCAATTGTCAGGCTTCTCTATCTGCCATCCATCGTGAATCTCCTGCTTGAACATGCCATATTCGTAGCGCAGTCCGTACCCCATGGCTGGGAGCTGCATCGTCGCCATCGAGTCGAGGAAACAAGCGGCCAATCGCCCAAGGCCGCCATTGCCCAGGCCGGCGTCCGGCTCTTTTTCGAGCAGCCCCAGCCAATCGAGATGTTCTTCCTTGATCGCCTTTTTGATAACGGGATCCAGCAAGAGGTTCATCACGTTATTGGCCAAGGATCGGCCGAGGAGATACTCAATGGAAAAATAGTAGATGCGCTTGGGGTTCGCGCTCGCATACGTGTTCTCCGTCTTGACCCAACGCTGCGACAGAATGTCCCGCACGGAATGGGCGAGGGCTTCAAAGCGTTCGCGCGGTCCCGCCGCGGCGAGGTCGATGACGTTGTCGAACACGAGGTGGCGTTCGTACATCCCGTGCTCCGTCCCCGACAAATGAATAGTGCCGGTTCCGTATTGGCGGCGCAGCTCCGAAAACGCATCGGGTTCGCTTGACGGCTCTGGCTGTTTCATTGGCTTTGTGGCCATAACGAAGTTTCCTTTGGATGAGTTTCTACGGTCTCGTCCTTATGGTTGGATGCTTTCACATGCCTGGTGTCATTCCACAATTTAATCGCCGGCCCGGATAGACTATTTTCGTAGCTCACCACGCTCACGCTGGCCGTGTCCAGCAGGAAATAACTTCCGCCCACAGGTCCAAGCGCCAGCCAGCGGGCTCCAAACACGCGCAGAAAATGGCCGCTGGAAAACAGCAACACATTCGTTCGGATCCCGCGCACCTTGTCGATCACGGAGTCGGCCCGCGCGGCCACTTGCTCCGGCGATTCGCCGCCCGGGCAGCCGTCGCGAAACAGTTTCCAATCCGGCCGCTGGGCGTGGATCTGCGCTGAGGTAAGACCCTCGTATTGGCCGTAGTCCCATTCCAGCAGATTGCGATCAACCTCGGCCGCGGCCCCGAACCCGGCCAGCTCGCAAGTCCGTCTCGCGCGTTGCAATGGGCTAGTAAAAACCTTTCCGAAATTCAATCCCGCCAGCCGTTCACGGAGCGCTCGGGCGTTCTCCTCGCCATTCTCAGTCAGTGGAAGATCCGTGAGGCCCGTGTGTTGACCCGAGAGACTCCACGCTGTCTCGCCGTGCCGCGCCAGGTAGATGACTGGAAGGGTGTCATTCATAGCCTATTCCTGAAGTGGCGACGTCTTCCCCCATGCACGTTCATGCCGCAGACTCCCCTTCTCGGCTTACGGACATCACGACACAAACGATAGCACTAACCTCTGCCCCGTCCGCAACCCAATCCCCTCGCCCCAGCCACAAGATGCTGCCCGCGTGGACCCTCTCGAACGACTTCACATTGTTGCTACTGTGAAGCTCTCCTTCAGAAGGGGCTGGAATTCAGACATACGATCCCCCGGCGACGCAGCCGAGCACCTTTCCACCCCTGATGAGGCGGTCTTGCAAATCGAAGCGGCGGTGGGCAAAGCGCATCCGGCAAATCGACATTCGGAATGCTCGGAATCGAGAACGCCAAAACTTTTCTCCACAGATGAGGCGGTCTGAGCGTTTTAGTCCTCCGGGATACCAGCCTCGAATGCGGCGAGACGCCCAAGAACCGACCAGTCCAGCTCGGACCAACCGCGAGCAGCGACCGCAACGAAACGATCGTGTAACAGGCTCGCAAGAGGCATCGGAACTTGGATGCGCTCGGCCTCGGCCAGGAGCAGTCGAAGATCCTTCATCGCCAGCGGGACGGTCATTCCGGGCGGCGTGTAGCGATGGTCGACGATCTTTTGGCCGTAGGCCTTATGCACACGGCCATCGAACAGCGACCCAGTCAAGATTTCCTGCGCCTGAGCCGGCGGCAATCCGGCTTTCGCCAAAAAGGCAAACGCCTCCCCCATGCTCTGCAGCGTGGCCGCAGTCAACATATTGACGGCAAGCTTCATGGCGCTCGCCAGCCAGGGCTCGTCACCGGCAAGAAAGCTGCGTTGGCCGAGGCGTTCAATCACCGGTCGGCAGCGGTCGATCGACTCCGCGGCGCCACCTAGAATGATGAAAAGTTCTCGTTTCTCGGCCATTTCGGGGTTGCCAAACACTGGCATCGCGACCAAGTGCTGGCCCAGCTTGGTGTGCGCGGCATCGAGTTCCCGGCAGAAGGCAACACCGATCGTGCTGGCGGACAAATGAACACTACCAGGCCGCATGACGGCAGCGAGGCCAGACTCAGCCAATACGACCGCCCGAACCGCGTTGTCGTCGGGTAAGGACGTTAGGACCACTTCGCAATCGGCAAAGTCTCCTACGCTCGCCGCAGGAGTCGCTCCCTTACGCGCGATCGCCCGAACTCTTTCTGCATCGAGATCGTAGGCGGTCACACGCGCCCCGCTCTTAAGGAGCAAGTCGCCGAACGCCTGTCCCATTCTCCCGAGCCCAATAATCCCGATGTCGGCAGGTTGCGGCTTGAGCGTCGCTTTGGCAGCCCCGGAATCATTCACGCTTGGCATGGTCGTTCTCCCTTCATTGACCCGCCTTTCTGCCCGGCCGCCCTTTTTCGTTCGGATTCATTTTCGGATTTGTGCAATTGGCGTTCCATAACCAAAGTTGCGATCTCAATTCACAAGTCATTCAGCATAAAGCTGGATACGGGAAGCGGGAGCTGGCAACAGATTCAGCGTGCATATGCCTTGTGGCAGAATCTAATCATAGGTGCCATCCGGTTGACAGTTGCGGTTGCTGTCCTTGGGACCACATCACCGACTGACTGCTTTCCTCAGCCCACTTCGTCAGCTTGCTGGAAAACAGAGAAGAATGCATCACGAGATCGAATGGTTTTTCGCTACCACTCTTGAGAAAAATTGGAATACCACTTTTAGGGAAATTCCATCGCCATGGGATCCACGCCGCGTTCCAAATGTTGAGAGCGAGGGGCCTGGTTCAGAGCAGGGTAAGGTCACAGCAAATCCACGGCGAATTCAGAATCGGATAAATCCACGGCACGCGGCGATGCTGGACGCGTTCGTATGATTACGGGTGTCGAGTTTCCGCATAATCTGTTTCAAGCTGTTCTTCACCTTGTCTTCCGAAATGAGCAGTTGTTTCGCGATATCGTGATTCGAATTTGCGCCCGCGACCTGCGCCAGAACCTCGACTCGCATCGATGTGAGGCCATTCTTTCCGAGGTGCTGAGCGCTATGGGCTGCGCCGGAAGGGAGAACGCTCGGCCTGCCGGAGCATACCCGGCGAATGGCGTCGACAATTTCCCGCGGGTGCATGGTTTTGAGAATGAGGCCCCACGCTCCGCTCTCCAGCGCGCTCTGTGTGTCAATTTCATCTTCGAAGGTGGAAACCAGGATGACGCGAGCTTCCGGGAATTCTTTACGGATCGCCATCATCGCGTCCATTCCGCTCGAATCGTGCAACCTCAAATCCATCAGCGTGATATCGGGCTGGTGTTCACGAAACTTCTGAATGGCCTCGGGCCCGCTGGCCGCTTCGGCGACCAGCTGCATGTCCGGTTGGCCCATGATAACCGCGGCAATTCCCTCTCGAAAAAGCCGGTGATCGTCAACGCTCAAGATCCGAATTTGCGACTGCACGGCCATGAGCCCCCCTTTCACTACGCTACTCCGCCACGCCCGAAGGCAACGCAATTCACTGGGCAGCCTCCGCCCCCATTGATTCGAAAGCAGCCCGGCCCGGCACGCACAGCTCGATCTCCGTTCCCAGGGCGACTCTGCTCCAAAACCGAAGCCGCGCGCCGATCCGTTCGGCCCGCTCGCGCATTCCCTGGAGTCCCCAGTGTCCAATCCGGCCCTGCTGCAAGTCCTGAGGATCGATCCCGCACCCGTTGTCGCGGACGACGATGCGCAGTTCCGCAGGCCGAAACTCGATCTCCGTTTCAATATCCGTGGCCTGCGAATGCCGGCAGGCATTTAAAATCGCCTCGCGGCCGATGCTGTAAACCTCGTCCCGCAGCCCCGCCTTAAGCTTCCTTTCCGTTCCGACAACCAGCACACGAAAATCGGCCGCTGAGGGAATGCCCAAACCGCTCGGAACCTGGGCGAGCGCTTCGCCGAGAGAGGACCTAATTCCGTTCGGCGAGCGCAGACCTTGCAAGGCGTAACGCCCCTCGTCCAGGGTACGGTCCATCAGACGGGCCACTTCGCTAAATCGTTGCTTCTCGCTGCAATCCTCAGACAAACGATCCACGGCCGCGTGCAGGAGCATCGATGCGGCGAGGAATCCCTGAAGCAGCGTGTCATGCAATTCCTGGGCGACGCGGGTCCGCTCAGCTAGGCGCTCTCGGCCGATGGCATCGGAGTATCTGGGAAATCCAGTGGGGGATATATTGGGGAGCATCGCGCGAAGCCTGCCATCCATGGGCAGTTTAAGGCAGCCGCTCGCGGAACGCGTTGAGGTGTATTGCAGTTGCGAAGTGACTGGACTATCGAAATTCATGGCGGTCCCCTCTTCGCCCCGTTCTCCGGGGCCTCTTTAAGATCGTTGCCGGCCATTTAGCCTTTTTGCCTATCGCTGCCCCCTCTTTCCCTTTCGATCCACTCACGGATGTAGGCTGGGCAATTTTCAAGCTTGATGCTCTGCTCTTCGCAACGCGCCAGAAATTTCACAGCCTCACGATCGACGAGCGTTATTTCTTGCAAATCGAATGCGACGTCCTGCCCCACAGGTTCTATACTCAAAAGCCTCTTCAACTCCGCTGTGTCCTCGGCTTCTATCCGGCCGCTTAACGAAAAGACAACTGTTCTGCCCGGGGACCGCGAAATTCTCATCATAGCCTTGTCGTCACACGACGATTGCACGCACGAGGCATGCCATTCGTAACTCACTGAAAATACGTGGGTCTTAGGTTTTGGTTTCGTGAATTCGCGAACTTTTCGCGAAATTGACCGACACTTCGCGAATCGTAGGGAGTGAGCTTCGCCGGTCACATTTTCTTATAGCGGAACTTGTTGATCTTCAGCGAGCGGATCTTCGATTCCAGAGTGGAGGCGGGCATGTGGAGCCGGACGGCCGCACCCGACGGCCCCGAGACCCGGCCTTCCGTCGCTGCCAGGGCCGCTTCGATGGCTTCCCGCTCTTGGGCAGGTGACATCTTGCCGGCAGGCTCGCCGACCGTTCCAGGAGACGATGATTCAAAAGAGAGCCAGCTCGGATCCACCGAGAAAAGGTCCGTCTCACAAACGATGACCGAACGTTCGATGACGTTTTGCAGTTCTCGAATATTTCCCGGCCAGGCGTAAGACTCGAGTAGCTCCAGGGTCCTTTTCTCGATGTTCCTTATTTTCTTCCCGATCTTTCGCGAATAACGGTGGACGAAGTACACAATCAGCGTTGGGATATCCTCACTCCGGTCGCGGAGAGGCGGAACTTCGATTGGGAATACGTTCAGGCGGTAGAACAGATCCTTTCGAAAGGCGCCGCCGGCAATCGCGGTTTCCAAGTCGCGGTTGGTGGCGGCAATCACTCGCACGTCCGAGTGAATCACCTGGCTTCCGCCGATGCGTTCGAATTCCCGCTCCTGCAAAACACGCAGCAGAGCGATCTGAGTCTCCATGGGCAACTCACCAATTTCATCCAGGAAGATGGTGCCACCCTCGGCTAGCTCAAAGCGGCCCAGGCGGCGCTGCAGGGCTCCGGTAAATGCTCCCTTCTCATGGCCGAACAGCTCCGAGGCAATCAAGGTTGCCGGCGTCGCCGCGCAATTCACCGTCACGAAGGCTCGTGAGGAGCGCCGCGACTCCTTGTGAATCTCACGGGCGATGAGTTCTTTGCCCGTGCCCGTTTCTCCGGTGATCAGCACAGTGGAATCGGTCGGCGCGACTTTCGTGATTCGTGCGAGAACGGCCTGCAACGCCGCTGACTCTCCCACGATCTCCTCGAACATCGACGCTCGGTCGACCTCTTCCCGTAAGGCGATGTTTTCCTTGTAGAGTTGGTCCTGCAGAAGCCTGATCTCGGCAAACGCTTTCTCCAGTTTGTTCCTGGCCTCCACCTGCTCGGTAACGTCCATGCTCGTGCCAATAACTTCCACGACTTCGCCCGATGCATTCGTCACGGGGTGAGCGATGGCGTGGAGGTGCTTGATTGTTCCATCCGGGAGAACGATTCGATAATCGGACACCAAATCCACGTCCGACCCCGCCGCCTCCTGTCGCAATATCCGCTCCACCAGAGGCCGATCTTCGGGATGAATTCTTTCCAAAAAGTGGGACAGGCCGGGCTTTACCCTTTCAGGATCGAAGCTCAAAATGCGAAACATCTCTAGCGACCAGTAGGCCTCGCGCGTACGCACATTCCAAGACCAGCTTCCGCTGTGGGTTAATCTCTGCGCTTCGGCCAGGGACGCTTCACTGCGCCTTAGTTTCCCTTCCGCTTGCTTGCGGTCGGTGATGTCGGTAACCGCTCCTACGAACTCAAGCCTGCCCGACTCGTTCCTTGTAGGATGACCAACCACATGGACATATTTGACTGATCCGTCGGGCAAGAGCAGCCGATGTTCATGATCGAAAGGTTCCATTTCGCGCGAAACGCGATCGAGCGAACGTTGTACAGCCGGCCTGTCTTCCGGGTGAGTCCGGTTTACGACTTGGTTGATCGTAGCCTTGGCCGCAGGCTCGTATCCAAATATCCGAAAGGCTTCCCGGGACCAGTAAATCTCCCCGCTGGAAGCGTCCCAGCCGAAACTGCCGGTGTGACTTAATTTCTGCGCTTCGGCCAAGTAGGCTTCACTGCGGCGCAGCGCCTCCTCGGCACGGCTGAGGCCGTTTCTCTCGTCGGCTTCCCGCAAGGCCCGCTGCACCGAGGGCACGATTCTAGAAAGCCTGGTCTTGAAAACATAATCCGTCGCGCCGACCTTGAGGGCTTCAATAGCCACTTCCTCGCCCAAAGTGCCGGAAACGAAGATGAAGGGCACATGCGGCCGGTCCTGCCGGGCGATTTTCAAAGCGGAAATGCCGTCGAACGAGGGAAGAGTATGGTCCGCCAGGATCAAGTCAAAGCCGCCCTGATCGAGCGACGCCGTGAAATCAGCCTCGGTTTCCACACGCGTTACGTCGCAGACAATCCCATCGACCGCGAGCGTTTCCTGAACCAGCTCCGCATCGCGAGGATCGTCTTCCAGATGGAGAATGTGCAGGGGAGATTTCATTTCCAACTAGTTCTTTCTCATGCTTCCTGGAGGAGGCTCGTTGATCACCGCCCAGAAAGCGCCAAGTTCCTTTATCGCGTTTACAAACTCATGGAAATCCACGGGCTTCACAACATACGCGTTAACGCCCAGCCGATAACTCGCCACCATGTCTTTTTCTTCCCGGGAAGAGGTGAGCACGACGACCGGTATCATATTGAGCTTCTGGTCCGATTTGACCTGCTTCAGCACCTCCAACCCATCCACCTTAGGAAGCTTCAAATCGAGCAGCAGGACAGCAGGATTTTCGCCCGAGCGCGTCTTGTAGCTTCCCCGGCAATATAGATAGTCCAGGGCTTCCTCGCCGTCCCGTGCCAGCACGACCTCGTTGGCAAGATTGTATTCCTCCAAGGCTGTCATGGTGAGTTCGACGTCTTTCGGGTCGTCTTCGACTAATAAGATGCGTCCCAAGGTGCTCATGCGTCAGACTCCCTTCAATTTGGAAAGCGAGAAATAAAACGTTGCGCCCTCATCCTCTTGACCCTCCGCCCAGACCCTGCCTCCGTGCCGATGTACTATACGCTGAACGGTGGCCAAGCCGATGCCGGTCCCCTCGAACGCCTCGGGTGGGTGCAGACGTTGGAATACCCCAAACAGCTTATTCACATATTTCATATTAAAACCGACTCCGTTGTCTCGAACGTAAATCACCACTTGATCCGGTTTTTGGTCCGTGCATCCGATTTCGATTTCGGCCTTCGGGCGCGTCCTGGTGAATTTAGCGGCATTGGAAATCAAGTTGACAAGAGCCAGCCGCAGCATCGAACCGTCCCCGTACCAGGCCGGCAGTGCTCCCACTTTCCATTCCATGTTGCGGCCCTCGGTCTCCTGCCGGACCTCGCTCAAAGCTTCCTGCACCAGCTGTTCCAGGCTGACCAGCCTCATGCGTGTCTCTGCGCGTCCAATTCGCGAAAAGGCGAGAAGGTCGTCGATCAGGTTCCCCATGCGTCTGGCCGACTCCAGAATCATTCCCACATAGCGTTGACTTTTTTCATTCAGAACGGAAGCTGCGCTCTTTTGCAGCAGCTCGGTGAATCCAGAAATGTGGCGAAGTGGCGCTCGCAGGTCATGTGAAATGGAATAAGCAAAGGCCTCCAATTCCTTGTTGATGGCCTCAAGTTCGGTAGTTCGTTTTCCGAGCTCTTCGTTGAGGGTGCGAATTTCCTCCTCCCGCCGCTTCCGCTCGGTGATGTCGTTGCTCGTTTCCAGGATGGCCTGGGGCCGCTCCTGCTCGTCCCGCCGCAAAGCCCACCGGGTGGCCACCAAGACTCGAGTTCCGTCCGACTTGGTCCTCTCGACCTCGCCCTCCCAGCGCCCCGTGCGCAGCAGCTCCTCATGAATATCGTCAATCGGCGCCGAAAAGGCTGTGCGCAAAAGCTGGGGAGCTAGTTTGCCAATCGCTTCCTCCGCCGTCCAGCCATACAGTTCCTGCGCTCCGCGATTCCAGTACGATATGACGTCGCTCATATCACGGACGAAAATGGTGTCGTGAGTAAGATTGAGCAAGCTGGCCTGCTGGGTTCGTTCCGCTACCTCCCGTTTCAGCTCGTCGCGGGACTTCAGAAGCTCTCGCTCGACGCGGCGCCGGACGGACGCGAACCAGGTGACCAGCAAGGCGAACGCCGCAAAAGCAATAAAGTAAGGGATATCGGAACGTGACACGGCCAGCGTGTACAAAGGTTCGACGAAGAAGTAGTCAAAGCTTATACATAAGAGTACAAGCGCCAGCACGGCAGCCCCGCCCCCTGCGTACCAGGAGGTTATGGCGGCGGCAAAGAGGAATAGAGGGACTTCCACGCCCACGAAGTGGAAACGCTCTGCGAGAAGCGCCGACCCTAGCGCCAAGGCGACGGAAAGGAAATTGTCCCGGGTTTAGTTGAAAGCGGCGGCTCTCGACTTTCCGCACGTTACGCGACCTGCACCTGCTGAGTCAACGACGGATTCATCCGGCGATGCAGAAGTTCCAGTTCCCGGTAGCCTTTT
>Ga0302324_100002076_pt1 | contig 47260 bp, 42 predicted proteins | sample Palsa_T0_1_FD_201949 | JGI IMG/M metagenome (GOLD analysis project Ga0302324, IMG submission 201949) | Peat permafrost microbial communities from Stordalen Mire near Abisko, Sweden - Palsa_T0_1 | ecosystem: Environmental > Terrestrial > Soil > Palsa > Peat permafrost | place: Sweden: Abisko... | reverse complement strand
CTGCGAATGAAGCGGCGTGAATCAGCAGATGCGCAGCTTGACGACGCCGGCCTCGCCGGATCAAGTCGAGCAACGCGCTACGCTGGTCAGCCACTTAACAATTATTACAGACCTGGGGTGTGCCGAGCTTTAGCGCTCTTAGTCCCAAGGCGCAAGCCCTCCAGCCCGCCGATATCCTGGTGGCACAGCTCGCTGAGGTCCGCCATGCTAAACCCTGCCTGACGGCAAGCCGTATCGAAGCGGATATAGGACGGGAGATCTTCCTGCGAGTCGGTCATGAATTCGGCCAGATAGAGCAGCGCAGTCAAAGCGAGCGGAGAGCGCTCGGGATGATGGTGCCAGCGAACCGCTTCGATGATTCCAGCGGGGAATTTCCATTGCGTCAGAATCTGGGACCCGACTTCGCCATGGCAGCGCCCGGCCAGGCACACCTCTACTTCCACCGGAGGACAGCCGCCGCCGGTCAGACGGCGGAACCGTTCGATGAATGCAGCGGGCATCTTGGAAAATGCCAGCCATCCGATGTCGTGAATCAGACCGGCCAGAAACGCCTGCGCGGGATCCACCTTGCTCGCGCAGTGGCGGGCCAGCATGTGGGCGGTTTGCGCCACGTCCAAGCTGTGGTTCCAAATATGGTGAGAATGCGAAGACATGAAGATCCCACGGAGAGCGGACCCGAGCTCCTCCAATTGGCTTGGCTCGGCGCTTTGATTGGCCACCTTGCGCATCATCTCGTGGGCCGCGCGTGAGAGCCCCGGCAGCCGTTCGATAATCCGGCTGACGTCCGCTTGACTCGTCACCTGCAAATAGGACAGCATGGCTTCGACCGACGATTTTGCGCATTCATCGGGCGTATCGGCGTTATTGAACAAGGGCTCGGATTCGAAGTGCTGATCGAAATCGTCGCTGATTTCCAGCACTGCGACAATCTTGCCCATGGCTGGATCGGAGATCGGCCGGCGCCCCCACAGCGTCTCCAACACAATCCGCACATCGTCAGCAACCAGCAGCTGCTCCCCGTCCGCCTCCAGCCGCATTTCCGCCAGCAAGCGAGCGCGCGCCTGATCGTCCACTAGGATCGCGGGAATGTGGTGGGAGATGGCGGCCTGCTCTACCAGCTTCCTTTCGGATTCGGAAAGCCCGATGGCGCCGGCCAACTCGCTGGACCAAGTGGCCACCCGCAAGCAATGCGCCTGGACGCCGATATCGGCGCGATCTTCCTGAAGTCCCGAGCTACCTCGATTCATACCCAGCGTTCACCTTCAAACTGACTCATCGAACGATTCCGGGCACATTTGAGCGAAAAACTCACCCTAGTCACAGCTCGGGAAAAGGCTGACGGATGGTAAGGAATTGGCCTATTGCCCGGTAGGCTTCGAGGAGTGCCCCAACGGCCGGATCGTGAATCGCGGGACTAACCACCAAGCCCGGGTCGCGTTCGAGCGACTCTCGTAGGCGGCTTCGCAAGATCAGGCTGTGGAAGACTCCGCCGGCGTACGCGCAGTGTATCGGTTCCGGCGTTTGGAACAACTGGCCGCGGACCGCGCGAGCCAACACTGCAAGTTCACGCGCGGCTTCGCCGAGGATCTTTAACGCCGTCGGATCGCCGTTTTCCGCCGCGTGATTCACCAGCACCGAGAGACTCGCAACGCGCGGCCGGGGAAACTCGGGTGTATAACAACGATGCATCAGATCGTTGATGTTCCGCGCGCCGGTGCTATTCAGCAAGATGCCCCGCAGCGCCGTGGGCGATCCCCAACCCTCCTCCCAGCCGAGCGCCGCCCGCAAGGCTTCACGGACCATCCAAAATCCTCCGCCCTCGTCGCCAAACAAATAGCCCCATCCGCCGGCGCGCGCGGTTCGGCCCTGGGCATTTCGGCCAAATGCGATGGAGCCGGTGCCCGCGATGATCACGATTCCAGACTGGCCCGCGAGCGCGCCCGATAAGGCGATGGTGGCGTCGTCGGTGACGAGCATGCGATCGGTCTCGAGGATCTCGCCGAGAATGGCTTGTTTATCCGCCGGACCGCCGCTGAATCCCAGGCAGGCGCTGGCGAATCGGACCGGGCCGGACTCCAGTCCGGCTTCCGCGCAGGCTGCACGAAGAGCTGCACGAATGGCAGTGACGAACCTCGCCCGAGCTTCCTGGGAGCTCACGTGATTGCACGGTCCGCCCCGGCCGATGCCGAGCACGCGGCCGTTTTCGTCGCCAATCATCGCGGTGGTGCTGGATTGCCCGCCGTCGACGCCGAGGAAATATCGAGGCATTAGATCAAGTATCGAGGCATTAGATCAAGTGAAAGCCGCCCCGGCTGCAATAGAATAGGGCCAGAGAGCGATGCGAATTCGAGACCTGCTGGATCGCGATTTATCCAAACCTATCGAAGAGATTGTCAAAGTCAATAACGATGATCCAGAGACCGTCTTCACGGAGCTGACCGAATACATCGCGACGGATCGTATCAAGGCCCAATACGAAAGTCTGTTCTCCGCGATGGCGGCCGCTTCGCAATCGCCAAACGAAGACATCGGGGTCTGGATTTCGGGCTTCGGCGGCTCCGGCAAATCGTCGTTCGCGAAGAACCTCGGATACGTTCTGGCGAATCGTGAAGTGCTGGGCGCCTCCGCAAGCTCGCTTTTCCTCAAGCAAGTGGATTCCAAGCCGGTTACCGAGTACGTTGAGTTCCTCAATCGCACTATACCGTACGAAATCTTCATGTTCGATGTCCAAGTATACTTGCCGGCCCGAACCTACGCGGAGCATATCGCCGAGGTCATGTACCGGGCCCTGCTGCGCGATCTGGACTATGCGGAAGACTTCCATATCTCAGAGCTTGAGATTGAACTTGAGAAAGAGGGCAAGCTGGCCTCGTTCCAGGATCTGTGCCGCGCCGAATACCAGGAAGAGTGGAGAACGGTCCGCAAAGGCAGTCAGAATTTTGCGCGCTCCAGCGCCTTGCTGCACCGGTTCGATCCGCGCACCTTCGCCTCGATGGATAGCTGGCTGAACATCCTTCAGACTCGGCCCGCCAGGAGGCTGAGCGTCAAGGATCTGGTGGAAAAGATGTTCGATCTGTGCGCGATCCGCCGCCCCGGCAAGACCTTCGCTTTCATCGTGGACGAAATGGGCCAATACATCGAAGTGGGCGGAGAACGCGTCGAAAACCTGCGCGCTCTGGCGGAGCAGTTTGGCCGGGAAAGTCTGGAGCGGCTGAAGGCCGGTAAGATTCCGGGCCCCGCGTGGCTGATCCTTACCTCCCTGGACAACCTGCGAGACATCGACAACTACTTCGGAGCCGGCGACCGGGATCTGCCCAAACTGCAGGATCGTTTCAAGCACCAGATCGACCTGTCGCCGGTTGGCATCGGCGAGGTCGCCTCCCGCCGCGTCCTGCGCAAGAAGGCGAGCCAGGAATCAACTCTCCGGACGCTGTTCCGCGAGAGCGGCGAGACCCTGATTGAGAATATCGAGCTGGAGCGCTCCTCCCGGCGCACTTGGTTGGACGAAGATCAGTTCGTCCGGTATTATCCCTACCTTCCGCATTTGATCGATCTCTCCGTTGACATCATGGTGGGCATCCAGCGGCATCCCAGCGCGCTAACACAACGGGGAGGCAGCAATCGCAGCATCATCAAACAATCCTTTGAAATGCTCGTTTCCGAACGGACCCGGCTCTGCGATCAGCCCGTGGGCGTTCTGGTGAGCATCGACAAGATCTATGAGCTGGTGGAAGGGAACATTCCGCCCGAGAGGCAGAAGGACATACTTCAGATCGGCCAGCGCTTCGACGGGCACCAGGACTATCCTGGGCTGGCAGCGCGCGTGGCGAAGGCCATCTGTCTGATGGAGTTTGCCGCAACGAACCTGCCGCGCACTACCAAGAACATCGCCGCATTGCTGGTCCAGCGCGTAACCGAAGCTCCGCCCAAGGCCGCGGTCTCCGAGATTCTCTACCTGATGAAAGAGGCCCGGTTTATCCGTGAGTCCAAAGACGGTTGGAATCTGTACAGCTTCGATGAATTGCGCCGCGAAGCGGATGCCCTGGAGGGACTCAAGAACGCCGTGGGCGTAATTAATCCCCGGCTGCCCGGGTGGCACAACGACCTGATCCAATTTGGCAAGAAACTGGTTGCTCGCGGGTTAAGCTGGTATACGCGGCCCTTGCAAGAGTTCAGCACCTCCGTAACCCGATCGATCGACGAAATCGTCTCGACCCTGGATCACCTTTCCACCAACACGGCTGCCGCTGACAATCTTTCTTCGAACATGGTGTCGCCCATGGATATGGTTGCTCTGGAAGGGCGCTTAACGCTGGCGGAGAGGGCGAGCGCTGCTCAGGCGGAATCGATGCAACGGCAACTTGAGCTCTTGCGCGAGCAGGTAAAGATCTTGATCAGCTTACAGAACACCGCAAATCCGGAGCTTTCGGACGGAATGCCAACGGCCTGGCACCAGCCAGCCCCCGAGAATTCCCGGTCCCATATCAATACGGATCTGAGAATCGACAGGACAGCTTATCTCATTGGACTGTTCGGCACCGGGCGGCGATACATCAATGAACTCATGCTGCAGAACATTGGAGAAAGGGCCCAATACATCCGGGATACCATCCGTGTGCACCCAGGCCCCACGCCTATGATCTACACCGGCCACTCAACCGTGAGGTATCCTTCGCGCCTTCAGTATCAGCCCACGGTGACGAAACGAATATTGGAAGGCGTCAGATCGAGATTCGCCGATTTAATTTTTGTCTATCGTCATCCCCTGGACTCGCTGCTGACAAATTGGGTGTGGTGGCGGTCATACATTCGCGACAATAAATCGATTTCGGGTATCTCGCAGGTTTATAGGACCACCGACTATCTATGCGCCGATTTGGAGCGAAATTTCCTGGACTTCGAGTCCTTCGCCGCGGGCGACCCCGATTTTTTTGCCGGCGCGCCAGGCCCGCGCTTTCTGTCTTTCTCGGAATTTGTCGAGGAAACTGAGCTTCATATGCAATCCGCCACGCTCACGTTGCGCCTGGAGGACTTCATGATAGATCCGTTCAAGGAGTTTTCCAAGATCGCTGAAGTCATGTCGGTGGATCTCGACTTGAACCGTTTAAGTATCGCCCCTCCAAAAACCAAACCTTATACCTATTTGGCTGTTCAAGACAAAGTCCCTCGCTTCAGAAACTTTATCAATGCGTTAAATACGGAAACAAAAGAACGAATTGAGAAAAGCGGCTATAACTTGAGGAACGGCAGAAACGCTTGATTTGCACACGACCCCGATGCGCTTGACGCAACGCGCTCTCCTTCGGTAGTGTCGATCTAGAGCGCTTCGGGGCGCCACCAGCTCGCGGAAAGGGCCAAGCCCTCCTGAACCGATCGCGATTTTGTTGGACGTTACGGCCGTCCTTTCAGCCCGACCATGCGAGCAATCGGGCAAGCTGGGCCAAGTGCCCCTGAAAGGAGGTCGTCATGACCCAAACGCTTCCACCAAATCCGTCTCTTGAGAATCTCAAGAAACAAGCAAAAACATTACTGAAGGCCTGCCGACGCGGAGATGCAGAGGCTATAGCGCGTGTCCGTGCAACTCATCCCCGTTTCGAGCCTGGGGCACTTCGCCTGAGCGAATGTCACCTCGTTCTCGCGCGCGAGGCTGGGTCCGCGAGTTGGCCGCAATTGAAAGTCGCGGTGGAGTCCGCCAACCGGGACTTGCCCGCGGCGTTTGTCGAGATCGCCTGCCTGTGCTATGACGATCCGCATTACGATCACCGCTCTTTCCACGCCCGCGCGAGCGAAATGCTGCGCCGAAACCAATGGCTTGCGTCCGCAAACATATGGTCCGCGGCGGCCGCAGGCGATGTCCGTGCCGTCACGGCATTCCTCGACGAGGATCCGAAACTGGCCAACCGGCCGGAAGAACATGGGTGGACGCCGCTCATCTGCGCCTGCTACTCGCGTGCCGCTCCTATCGATCCCAGTCACTCGACCTTCGAAGTGGCGAAACTCCTTCTAGACCGCGGCGCCGATCCGAATTGCTACACGCTCAAACACAACGATCCGCCCGGCAATCGCTCGCGCCGATTCACCGCCTTAAGTGGGCTCTTCGGAGGCGGTTCGACCGGCCTTGCCAATCAGCCGCCTCATCCCCGCTGGCGCGATCTGGCGGAGTTGCTCCTCGAACGCGGCGCCAATCCAGCCGACGAGATGGCACTCGCCATCAATCAGGGGCCAGTCTCGAAATTCTGCTGCGCCACGGCCTCGCGCCTGATGCCACGGCGTCGAGCGGCATCACCTTGCTGGGCCGAGCCCTTTCCCAAGCGGCCCGGCAGGGCAACCTCGAGCAGGTCCGCCTTCTCATTGATCACGGCGCGCGTCTGGATGAGCGTTTCAACAACAAGCTTCCGTGGGAGCACGCGGTCCGCCTGGGCTGGGTCGAAGTGGCGCGGCTTCTGGAAAAAGCCGGCGCGCCGCTTGCGCCGATGGACGATGTCGGCCGATTCATAGCGGCCTGCATGGCCGGTAACGAGACCTCCGCCCGCGCCATGCTCGCAAGCGAACCCGACCTTCGTTCCCGTGCCCCCCAGGACCTGGTGCATCGGGCGGTTTGGACAAGGAATATAGAAGCCGTGAAACTCGCGCTCGACCTCGGCTTCGATCCCAACGCAATTGAGGACAACGCGGCCATCCATCACGCTGGAGTCCTGGCCACGCGCGACGATATCCTCCGCCTTCTGCTTAGCCGCGGCGCATCTCTGAAACTTCGCGACCCGTGGTACGACAGTACGGGAATTGGCTGGGCCGATTTCTTCAATTATGTGAACCTTCGCGACAAGCTGCTGACTGAACCCGGCATCTGCCTCTTCGATGCGCTCGAATACGGGCGGCTCGATCGCGTCGCGGATATTTTGAAGGACGATCCCGAAGCGCTCAACCGGCCCTTTGCCAAATGCCTCACGCGTGAGCCTAAACCGGACGATTGGCAAACGCCGCTCGTCCGCGCGATTATCCAAGGCAACAAAGAGGCCGTTGGGATCTTACTCAGACACGGCGCCGATACTACGGCCCGCCATCCCGACGGCCGCTCGCTGCTGCAACTCGCCGGCGAAAGCGGCGCGGCCGAAATCGCTGCGCTGTTGGATTAGGCTCCCGCGGACTGGCGTCGCCGAAAATTCAGCGCGAACCAAACCAGAAAACTGATGGCTCCGCCGATCTCAGCGACTCGGTCCTTCAGCGTTAGCGTGAAAACGATCATGCTCGCCGCAAGCCCCCACTTCGAAGCTGCCCGCCGAAAGGCCTCGCTCCACGTCGCCCCGGCTCCCCGCGCACCAAAGCCATTTAATCGCGCTCTGTGGTGATCGCGGACAAGCAAACGGAAAACCAAAAGCGCCTCCCCGCCGACGTTCGTCGCGGCTGACAAAATAGGTCCCGATCGCCAAACCGACCACCAGCAGATGGAGCAAAGTCTGGTGACGATATTCGAAATCGGTCGCCTTTATCACTTCAGGTGCGCCTGCCACCAGCCCGTTTCCTGATAGTAACTATGGACCACGTCCCAAGGAGGCCAGCCCCCGTGATAGTTGCCAGGGTAGCGGATGAACTTCGCCTCCACGTGCCGTTTCTTCAGGGCAGTGTACATTTGCTCGCCCTCTTCGATCGGCACGCGCATGTCGGCTTCGCCGTGGATGAACAGCGTCGGCGTCTTCACGTTCCCTGCGTAGGTGATGGGAGACAGGGCGCGCAGCCGTTCGCCGCCTTCCTGCTCCCACGGAGCGCCTGAGAATTCGCTCTCCTTGGTGCGGGGAATGTCGGCGGTCCCGTAATCGCTCAGCCAGTTGGAAATGCCCGCGCCCACCACCGCAGCTTTGAAGCGCGTGGTTTGCGTGATCACCCAATTGGTCAGGAAGCCGCCGTAGGAGTAGCCTGTGACACCCAGGCGATTCGGCTCTACCGGATAGTGCGCGATGGCGTAGTCCACGCCCGCCATCACGTCCTGATAGTCGAGCTTGCCCCAGCCATCCCAGGTGGCCCACAGGAATTTTTCGCCGTAACCGGTGGACCCGCGCGGGTTCGTGTACAGCACTGCGTAGGCGTTCGAAAGCCACTGGATTTCGAAATCGAATTCGCTGCCAAACGCGTAGTGCGGACCGCCGTGAATATTGAGGATTAGCGGATACGGCGCCGTTGCGGAACGCGGCTTCACGATCCAACCTTCGATGCTGGTTCCATCTTTGCCCGGAAAATGAATACGCTCGGCGGGATTGAGCTCTACCTCGCTCAAGAGCTCGTCATTGAACCGGCTGAGCCTGATTTCGCCGCTGCCATTGATGTTTGACGAAAAGGCCTCCGAGGGATGCGTGGGGTCTTGCGCCGCGTACGCGATTCGATCGAAATGTTCCGAGTAGCTAAAGCCAGCGAAGGATCGTTCACCCTTCGTGACTTGCACCGGCGTGCCGCCCGCCGCGGCCATACGGAACAGATGACCGTCCCCGCCCACCTCGGACGTGAAGTAGATGCTGTCCCCGGTCCACTTGGGCGCGCTCGGAATCAGATCGAAATCCGGAGTCAGATTCTGCATGGGACCGCCCGCCGCCGGCATGCGGTAGATGTCGACTGCGGCGCCGTACTTCTGGTGCGCTTCGAGAATCAGATTCAGTCCCTGGCTGCGAAGGAAGGCGAGGTCTTTTCCATCGGGCGACCAGGTTGGAGAAGCATATTCGAATCCGTCGTCGGTGAGGCGGCGGATCTGTGCCTGCAAATCGACGATCCAGAGGTCGGGCCGCTCGTATGAATATTCGTCGCGTTGATGGGAATCGGCGATCAGGGCCAGCGCACCGCTATCGGGACGCCACGCGGCCGCGCTGACATCCACATTGAGATGCGTTAGCTGTTTCGGCGCGCCCCCGTCGCGATCCACCACATACAACTCGGCGGGCGGCGTCGCGTGGGGATCGCGAGGATCGGCCAGATAGCCGCGCTGATCGAAACGGATGTTCATCCAGTCATACATTCTTCCTTTGAAGCGCTGGTCGAGTTGTTTTTCGAACGGCGATTCGACGGGCGGATCGGAGGCCGGCGGAGTTTTCTTGGTGAAAGCGATGAAGCGGTTGTCGGGACTGAAGATCGGAAAGCCGCCGACGCCGGGAATCTGGAACGCGTCGGCGTCATTGGGTGCTCCGTCCATGTGCAGGAACCAGATATCGCCGTCCGCCCCTTGCGCCTTGCGATCCGATCGAAACGCCAGCAGCTTTCCATCGGGACTCCAGCGCGGAACCGAAGCGTTAAAAGCGTCGCTGGTGAGCCTCGACGCGGGCTTCGAGCCATCGGCCGGGCTGATCCAAAGCTCGGTATGCCACCGGTTCTCGGCTTCGATGATGTTGGCACGGACGAAGACTACCCAGCGGCCATCCGGAGAGATCGCGGGCGTGGAGGCAGTCTCGATGCGGTAATAATCTTCCAGGGCGAGCGGGCGGGCGGCGCCGGATTGAGCCGCGGAGCAAGCGAACAACACCAACACAGCGAGAGTTTTCATGGCAGGTATTCATTATGCCAAGGTTCTCTAATTTAGCGGAGTTGCGTTGCTCTGATCGAGCTTCATCGAGTTTGAGCCGGCCTTGAGTTGCACCGCCTGTCCCCAGACCACCGCTTGGTTGTTGACGCGTGCGGAGATCATCAGGTAATAGGTTCCCGGGGGCACGCCGGGCAAGGTTCCCGCGCCGTTCGCGTCGGCCCGGACGGCAGAAGCAGCATTTGCGTTGGTAGCGTCCAAAATCTTTTGACAGTCGGGCGTTCTGCTGGTACAAACAGTCGCCACGTATTTGAACGGAGACATTCCGGCCGGAACGGAGACGGCGCCTTTTGCGAGTACGTCGGCGTAGCTGTCCCGCAGAAGAACGTAGGGACGGCCAGCGAGCGGGTTTGGAGCGCCGGGCTGTGCGGGAAATCCGGAGACGATGGATAGAATGGCGTTGCCCAGCGGCGCCTGCGGAGTTGAGAGACCCCCTCCAGTACCGCCTGCAGTCCCCGGCGTCGCAACCGTTGCTGCGGTCGTCGCAGCCGTGCCTCCACCTGAAGGGATGGTTTTGCTCGGGGCCAGAACCGCGAGGTTGCAGGTCTGCTCCATGGGAGCGAATGTGAAGTCGTCGTTATCGTTCTGGCCGGTAACAATACGTCCGTGGACCTGGTAGGGGCCGGAGCCGGCATCCAGCGACCCGTCCGGCCGAAAGGCGAGCGTGAGCGGATGATCGGGCGCGTCAATCTTGATGCCCGATTTCGTTCCGTCCGCCACCACCGTGTAAGGATAGGCGCGCGCTGCGTCGGGACCGCAGCCCAGTATTACGGACTCGGGAAAAAACTGGACGCTAAAGCCGGTGGAGGCCGCGAAGATGCCGTGCATGCGGATCCCGGGAGGGGTCGGCGGGCCTTTGTCTCCGTCATTGAATATAGATTTGAGCAGATCGGTTTGCATGGTCTGCACGCCGATTCGAGCGCCCTTCGTGGAGAGGTTGAGCGCGGGACAAGTGACTCTCTTGGCCGCAAAATTAGCGTGCCCGGAATTAGAGGTGCGAGAGACGCGCTGGCCGTACTCATTGTAGACCGGGCCGATGGCCGTCGCCGCTTCGACGTGATTTCCACTAGCATCCCGCAATCCGCTGTCGTATCCGGTAACAATCACGCCGTCTAACACCACCGGACCCGGGCCGGTCATGTTTTTTCCATCGGCCCCCAGCGTGAGCAGCAGAGGCTTCGGGGTGGTGTCGATGACAATGGCGGCGCGGTTGTTTTTAAAGTCGAAGGTGTAGCTATGTTGATCGGGAGCGAGGACCCCGCAGTTCACCAGAACGCCACCATCGATGAAATCGAGCCGCCAGCTACCGGCGCCTTCGAATACTCCCGCGATCTCCGGTCCGGGAGCGGATTCCTTGGCAGCGGAAGGAAGAACCTGGGAGACTATCTGGCTAAACGCGCCCAGTAGCAAGTTACCGGTACAGGTCGCGGCAATTCTTCCAGAAGAAACGCAGCGCCGGATGGCGCGTTCCTCGGCGTTTTTAGGCGGATTGATCCGCACCGATCCCTGAGCCTGCGCACCGCGAGCGTTGGGCTGGATGGCGGACTGGTTGCCGGACTGCCCGTTGGGCTGGGGGTTGGCCTGGGGGTTGGCCTGGGGGTTGGCCTTCGCCACGTTCGCGTCGTAAATTTCCTGCTGCTTCTTTTTGAAGGCCTCGGCCGCGGCAAGCTCTTTCGCAGTCGGCTGCGTGCAAGTGGGTAAGAGCTTTTTCAGGGCGCCGCGGGTCTCGCTGGTGTAAGCCATGAAGCCGTTGTGTTGGGGACGGTCGGGATGAGCGACCTGGCAGGTTGCGGCGTCGGAGAGGTCGCGAATGTTGCAGCTCTCGACGTACATGTGCTCGCCGCTGCAGACATAGGTGACGTTCAGCTTGACGTCCTGCGCGTTCGCCGCGACGCCCACTAGCATCGCGACGCCCAGCGTGATGTTCCTAAAACGGTTCGGTTCCATCAGAACGGCGGCCGCATGGCCCACTTGCCTGAATCCTTGTCCTTATAAAAATAGCCCATGGAGATGTTGTTGTACATCCCGGCGCCGATATTCGCCGACGCCACCATCACCGTGAAAGTGCATCGGAAACCCTGCTCATTCGGTTTGTCGCAAGCTTCCTTCTTGAAGAAGGTGATCTTGATCGGCTCGACGTTGACCACGCCCGGCGGATGGTTCATGGCATAATCCATCGCGTCTTTCATTTGTGCTTCGGAGGGTTCGGACCCCGCTCCGCCGCATCCGGCCAGCCCAAACGCAAAAACAGCACACCAGGCAACGCAAGTAGAGCGCAAGCGCATGATTCGTCCCTTTTCTTGTTGATCAGATATTACGGTTCTGGGTATGAATGAGTCCTGGAGGAGAAAAATTGCAAAAAGGTGTACGTGCCGTGACCGGACCTGGTCAAATGACCATATAGCGTTACTAGCCCCGACGGCAAGCCGGGGCCAGCCTGGTACCCGATTGCCACTTTGCCACCAATTCCGGCCTTCCGCGGACTGGGCCAGGCACGTGCTCTTAGTGATCGCGAGGTGAACTAATGCGCGGATTTACATTTCTACTGTTGGCTGCTGTTGCTGCAATCGGCTTCACGGCTACCACCCCCAATGCACAGGCCCAGGTTGGCGTCGACGTTACCGTGGCGCCTAACTGTCCTTATGGGTACTACGACACCGATCCTTATGGCTGTTCTCCCGCCGGCTACTACGGTCCGGAATGGTTCAGCGGAGAAAACTTCAATGGCGCTGGCCCGTGGTTTCATGGCGCTAGCGACTTCCAGGGCAACGTGAATAACCGTCTCCATCCGGATCACGGCTACACAGGCCCAATGCCACAACGCGGCGAGAAAGCCGAACCGTCAAAACGTGTCGACAGCGCGCACTTCCAAGGCAACGAAATGCGGGATGGACGCGGCCACGTATCTGAGAGCAAAAAATAGCTGAGTCGGGGAGATCTGCCGCGCGGCATGGGTTCGCAGATCTCCTCAATCGCCCGGTGCGCTAAACCGGCGCCACCATCGATAATCGCGACCATGGCCGATGCACCCGAACATCCGCGCCGCCCAATCCGGCCCTAGCCGCGAGCGCCAGCAATTCGGCCTTCTTAAACGCCGCCTGCACCGAGATCTGTCCGTCGCTAATCGTAATCGCGTGCCAGCCGAACAGCCAGCGCGTGTTCGGAAGAAAATAATAAGCCAGCGGCCCGCGATCCAGATCGATTGCCAACACCGCGCGCCGGGCAATCGCCCGGAAGCTCGTAAACAGCTCCACCACCTGTTCGTTGGTGAAGTGATGCAGAAACAGCGAGCTAAAGACAAAATCGAAACTCGCCGGCCGAAACGGCAGTCGAAATGCATCGGCGACCAGCTTGGGATCGGCCGCCTGAGCAAGGTGATTGTTTTTGTAATCGAGCGACGTCACCCGGGCGTTCGGAAAACTACGCAGTATCGCCGCGCCCATATCGCCCGATGCTGCTCCAACATCCAGAACCGAAAAACTCTCGTCCGGCCGCGCCACGCGCGCGAACATGTTCCGCAACACAAGATATCCGCCGAGATAGCGATTCACGCGCGCCAGATCGCGCAGGCTGGCCCGTGCCACATCTTCAGGCGCGTGATCCAGCATCTCCGGCACAATACGGCGTTCAGGGGCTAGCGGCACGCTCCCATGATAAGATGCGGCTTCACCAGGCCTTCTTCATAACCAATGGACATCGTCACAGGCAATCTGGGCTGGATCGAAGCAATCTGCGGTCCCATGTTTTCAGGCAAGAGCGAGGAGCTGATGCGGCGGCTACGGCGCGCCATAATCGCCCGCAAACGGGTGCAGGTTTTCAAGCCGCTGATCGACCAGCGCTATTCGAGCGACGAAATCGTTTCGCACAACGATCTGCGAATGAAGTCGCAGGTGATTCAGCGCGCCTCCGAAATCCTGCCGCTCATCGACCCGCGAACCGATGTCGTGGGAATCGACGAGGCCAATTTCTTTGGTCCGGATCTGGTGGAAATTGCAACCCAACTGGCCGACGGCGGAAAACAGGTCATGCTTGCGGGCCTGGACACGGACTACATGGGCCGGCCCTTCCCGCCCATGCCCGAGTTGCTCAGCCTGGCGGAATCCATCACCAAGACGCTGGCAATCTGCATGCGCTGCGGTAATCCAGCCAAACACACCCAGCGGCTGGTGGAGTCGAACGACTTGATCGTGGTGGGCGCGGGGGGCATGTACGAAGCGCGCTGCCGGCGCTGCTTCGAACCGGGCGTGCCGAAGCAAGCCTTACTGGAATTTACGTTGCCGAAGGCAAAGTCCTAAGCCGGGCTTGAAACCGGCTGCAACCTGCGCCCATCCAAAGGGTTATATAACTGGTAATCTACGGAGCAGAGGTTTCATGTCCATTTTCCCCAATCCCAGCCCCGGTTCCGGTTCGGAGCCACCTCCCTCTACGCCCCCAGCGCCTCCGCCATCTGCACCCCCGCCCTACGGTCCGCCGCCCGGAGCGCCGTCCTATTACGCCGCGCCGCCGCAATATTATCCGCCGCCTCCGCCGCGCGGTGAAGGGTCGGGTTTGGCGTGGAAGTTCGGCCTGTTGTTTGGCGTCGTGGCAGCGCTGATCGCCGCTAACGTTTATTGGTACCTGCAGTTGGACAAGGTGAAGAAGGAACTGACCACCGCCAACGACGCAGCCCAAACGCGGCTGGACAAACTGGAAGAAGCGGCCTCGGTGAACACGCGCAGCAACCGCCGAACCGTCGACCAGTTGCGCGACCAGCTGGAACGCGCGCGACGCCAGGCGAGTCTGGCATTGGGTCAGGCTAAGGATGAGGCGCTGAAAAAAGTGGATGAAACGCGCGCCGCCCTGGAAGCTGCGCAGGAGCAGTCTAAGAAGGAGCTTTCGTCGGACATCTCTCAAGTGCGCGACGCGGCCGATTCGAAGATCTCACAGGTGGGCACGGAAGTGACCAGCGTGAAGGGCGACGTGGCCGCCACCAAGTCCGAGTTGGAGAAAACCGTAGCCGACCTGAAGCATGCCACCGGCGAGTTGGATGGCCACAGCGTGTTGATCGCCACCAACCAGAAGGAGCTGTCGGCGCTGCAAGCGCTCGGCGAGCGAAACTACGTCCAATTCACCATCTCCAAGGCCAAGCAGCCGCAAAAGGTCGGAGACGTCGCGATCAAACTCGTTCGCTCCGATCCCAAGAAGAACCGCTTCACCATCGAACTAACGGCCGACGACAAGACCGTGGAGAAGCGCGATCGCGTGGTCAATGAGCCGTTGCAGTTTATGACCTCGAAGGCGAAACAGCCTTATGAGCTGGTGGTCAACGACGTGAAGAAGGACACCATCGTCGGGTATTTGTCGATTCCCAAAGTGCTGAACACTCGCAACTGAGCCGCAACGTAACATGAACCGCGACCGTGAGGGAGCGGCCTTACTTCCTTACATACGCCAGCGCGACCACTTTTTCCAGCCCCGGCGAGTACGCCGCGGACGTGATCTCGGCTCCGGGAGCCGCATCGATCTCCAGCTTCGTCCCCGGCGCCGGCGGCTCTTTGCTGTCGAGAATCAGGGGCATCAGAACGCGATGAATCTGGCCGCGCGACCGCACGCGCTCCACGATCTCCTGCCCCAGGTAGCAGCCTTTGCTGAAGTGCAGCGCTTGCGGTTGATTCGCTTCCTGCGCGAGAAACCGCTCGCTGATGTCTTCGCCATAGCGCGGCTTGCCATGCTCCAGGCGAACCACGCGAGCTGCTTCGGCGTCGGCCAACACGGCGCCCGCAGCTTCGACCCTCGAAATCAGCGGCAGCTTTTCGACTGCCGGCGCGAAAATGAAAAATCCGGAGCCGCCCGTGGAGTTCAGCCGCGCCACCAGTGCGTTGTCCCATTCGACGCTCGAATAGTCCGCCGCGGGAATCGGCGCGCCCGCGCGTTCCAGCACGCTCGCCGCCTCCGGCCCTTCCACCGCGATGGTCGCGATGGCATCCGTTGCATCTTCCAGCGTGACGTCGTCGGCAATAATGAAGCGATCCAGGTGCTGGTACAGCGGCTCGCGCGTCTCCGGTTCGACATCCAGCAAGAAATATTCCGGCCGGCACAATACGTTGGCATCGGCCAGAACGCGGCCCTTGTCATTCAGGAAAAATGCGTAGCAGCCCGAGCCTGGCGTGAGCTGCTGGATATGGTTGGTGGTCATCGCGTGCAGCAGGCGCGCGCGATCCTCCCCGGTGAGTTTTATTTTGCCGCGGGCCGAGAGATCCAGCCAGGCCGCATGCTTCCGCAGCGCGTCGTAGCCGGTCATCTGAAGATTCTCATCTGAAGAATCTCATCTGAGTGACAAATACCTCAAGTAAGCGGAGATTGCGATCACAATCACGCCAGAAATCGCAATGCCGAGCGCCGTGCGATTGCGTTTCTCCTGGCTGGACGGGCGCAACGAATATAGGATCGCAGCGACCGCAATGTGCAGCACGAACAGGATCTTGATCCCGAACCACATCTGGTAGCCCGGCGGAAAGCTGGCTTTGTTCGAATAGTTGTACATCCCGGAGCCAAGCGCTGTGAGCAACACGAAAACCATCAGCGGACGGAAGCTGCGCACCGCTACGCCGCCAGCGGCTTCGCGCTCAGACGGAGGCAGCGAGGCCAGCGCCGGAGCGAGAGCGAATCGCGCGTAGATAAATCCGCCGATCAACGTGACTACCGATGCGATGTGTACCCATCGCAGCAACACTCCGAACACCGCGCGTGCGCCTGGGTCCATAATTCGAGTATACGATTATGATTCGCGAGTCCATGCAATGATTCATGAAATCCTGCCGGTAGGCATGTTGCAGTGCAACTGCTCGATCTTCGGCGATGAAACCAGCGGAGAGGCGGTGGTGGTCGATCCGGGCGATGAGATCGGGCGCATCACCGCCGTCTTGAACCGGCATCGCCTGCGCTTGACGGCCATCATTATCACGCACGCCCATATCGATCACATCGGCGGCGCGCAGAAGCTCAAGGCCGCCACCGGCGCGCCGGTGTACATGAACGCCAACGATCAGGAGATTTACGATGACATCGCTACACAAGCGAATTGGCTGGGCATGCCTCCACCCGACAAAACCGGCATCGACGTAAACGCGCGTGAGGGCGACGTCGTCAAGCTGGGGCCAGCCGAATTCCGCGTGCTGGAGACGCCCGGTCACACCCGGGGAAGCATCAGCGTGTGGATCCCCGCCGAGAACAAGCTGGTGGCCGGCGATACGCTGTTTCTGGATAGCATCGGACGCACGGATTTGCCGGGCGGGAACCCGCGCCAGATTCTGCGATCCATACACGACAAGCTGCTGCCGCTGGACGACGAGGTAGTGGTGATCCCCGGCCATGGCCAGAACACGACCATCGGCCGTGAGCGGCGTCGCAATCCGTTCTTGCAGGGACTATGAGCGCGTTACAGAGCCGCTACCGTAAGGGAGACCGTTTTGCCAATAGGGTGAACGCTCGGCGTCGTCGACCTCGCCGCCGACGCTATACTTGAATCGAAGTCCGATGCCCTCCGAACCAATAACCAAAACCCAACAACCAACAACGAATCCCGACAAACCGCCCGGCTACCAGCCCTCGCCCGGTCGCAAGCTCCTCATGCTCGGCCTCTGCATCGCCGCGCTGATTTTCCTCTGGACATATTACTTCTTGGCCGCGCGCCAGCATTAGCCCCAGTCACGCGTCTAGCGCCTTCTTCCGCTTCAGTTCGCCCATCACGTCGGCCACCAGCTCCTTGGCGTCGGTCAGGCATTTCGAGATCATCTGTATATCCATCGCCGGCTTGCCCGGCTGCCGCGCGCTCTGGCAATACACGCCGTGCTGCCCCACCAGCACCAGCGCGTCGGTCAGCAGGTCCAGCGTGACGGATAGCCGCCCGCGCTCGGTCCCCAGCATAAACTCTTGTTGTTCCAGCTCTTCGCGACGCTCGTCGTAGACAGACATAGTGCTTTCATTGTAGATGCCAAAAGCCTAAAGTCCGGCGCGATTTGGTCGATAGTACTCAGCAGGAGAGGTACTGACTGTATGTTCGCAATCCGCTCAATTCTCGTCTCGACCTTCATCTTCGCGGCCGTGCCACCGGCAGTGCTCCACGCCGCGTCCGACACTGTGCAGTATGTCGGAGGCACCGTGAAATCGATCCCGGTGAACACGTCTGGCTCGTTCAATCTGGACGACCCCAAGGAGCTCCGCTTCCATTACAATGGATCGGTCTACCGCTTGCCTTTCGATCAGATCACCAGCACCGATATCGAAAAGGCGGACGTGAAGCATGTCCTGCACGTGATCCCGGCTGAGTCGCTGATGTTCACTCATCGCAAACGAACCCTGGTGATCAACTATAAAGATGCGAGCGGCGTCACCGGAGCATTAGACTTTGAACTGCCGGCGTATCGAGCCGTGGACGTACAGGATGTCATCGCAGCCAGGAAAACTCCGCCTCCCGCGGGCGTGGTTGAGTCCGCATGGTGGGGCGACAAGATCTGGAAGACGGCTCGTAATAAAGCCGCCTGGGACGCACAAGCCGCGTTGAACGCGCAAGCCACGGAAGCCGCAGCTGCTCAGGCTGCACAAGCCGCTCAAGCCGCGCAGAACGCCGCCGCGGCCCAGCCCGCGCAACTCGCCCCGGGCGGCACCAAGTAACAACCGGCCGCCTGGCCAACACCGGCACGCGCCAACCGCCCGGCGCGTCCGCACCGCGCCCGTATGGCGTAGCGCCCTTTTTCGCCCGCCGGATGCTAGTCTGTTAGTGCTGTACCAAGTCCGTTACTTCTGTATCAGGGTGGTGCTGCACCGGAGGCAAGCATGGCGACTGCAACGGTGGCGAACAGGGCGCTCCAGGAACGGTTAGATTCCGCTCGCAAGCTAACCGACTATGTTTTCAGCCTGCTTAAGGCCGAGGCTATTTATGCGCGCCCCATTCCCGAGCGCCATCGCCTCATTTTCTATCTCGGACACCTGGAAGCGTTCGATTGGAACCTGATCGCGCGAAAAACACTGGACGTTCCCTCGTTTCATCCCACATTCGACAAGCTTTTCGAATTCGGCATCGACCCGCCGGTTGGGCAAGCAGCCTCGGATGAACCGTCGGACTGGCCGCGTGTAGACGAGATTCGTGGCTATAACCGCCGCGTCCGCGGCATCCTGGACGAGTTGCTCGAGCAGTCGCCCGAGAATATCCCTGAACAAATCATTCAGGTCGCGCTGGAACACCGGCTGATGCATGGCGAGACCTTGGCCTATCTGCTGCACAACCTGCCGTATGAGCAGAAGGCGTCCGGAGGAATGGCGCTGGCGTTTTCCTCGCATGGTCCGCTGGCTTTGTCCATGAGCGACATCCCTACCGGCCTCGCCACCCTCGGGCAAAAGCAGGGCAAGTTCGGTTGGGACAATGAGTTCGCCGAGCACCAGGTGGAAGTCCCCGGCTTCCGCATCGCCAAGTACAAGGTCACCAACGGGCAGTATCTGGATTTCGTGCGGGACGGCGCCGCCCCGCCGCATTTCTGGACGCCGCGCAAATCGCAACAGGGCCCTCGCTGGTTCTATCGCGGCATGTTTTCCGAAATCCCGCTGCCCATCAACGCCCCCGTGTACGTCACCTACGCCGAAGCTAGCGCTTATGCTAAATGGGCCGGCAAGCGCCTGCCCACCGAACCTCAGTTTCATCGCGCGGCGTATGGAACATCTCTGACCGGCGAAACGCCCGCCCACGAAACAAGTGGACACGCTGAGCGTCCCTATCCGTGGGGCCACGCTGAGCCGAGCTCGAAACGAGGCAATTTTGACTTTCATCAATGGGACCCCCTCGACGTGGATGCCCATCCGGCGGGCGACAGCGCCTCCGGGGTAGCGCAGCTGGTGGGCAACGGCTGGGAGTGGACCGCCACTAAGTTTGCTCCGTTTCCCGGATTTCAGCCCATGCCCTTTTATCCGGGGTATTCTAAAGACTTCTTTGATGAAGAACACTACATATTGAAAGGTGGGTCGCCCGTGACGGCTGCCTGTATGTTGCGCCGTTCGTTTCGCAACTGGTTCCGGCCCGATTATCCCTATGTCTACGCAGGTTTTCGAGTGGTCGAAGACTAAATCCGGGAACGGCGCCGATGTTCCAGGTATCACGCGCGAATTCGCGTGCGATGTGCGCGCCGGCCTCGCCAAGCCTCAAAAGGAGCTGCATTCGAAGTACCTGTACGACCCCCTTGGCAGCTCTCTGTTTGAGGCCATCACGTACCTGCCCGAATACGGGCTAACCCGCGCCGACGAGCGCTTGCTGCGCCTGCACGCCGGAGAAATCGCTGCGCTGCTTCCCGCCCGTGTCGCAGTAATCGAACTCGGCAGCGGCGTAGGGAGCAAGACCCGCCCCATATTACAGGCTCTTGGCGCTGCTCGGAATGCCGCACGGAATCAAGATCCCCTGCGCTACTATCCCATCGACGTATCGGCCGAAGCTCTGGCGCGTTGCGAGCGCGATTTGTCCGACCTCGCCGAGGTCCATCCCTTCGAGCAGTCTTATCTCGACGGTATGGCTCGCGCCACCGCCGAACGCGAGCCCGGCGAAGCGTTCCTGGTCCTGTTCCTCGGCAGCACCATCGGCAACTTCGAGCGCAAGTGCGCCCTCGAGTTCTTACGCGATCTTCGGCGTTCGCTGGTCCCCGGCGACGCGTTGCTGATCGGCGCCGACCTGGTGAAGGAACCGGAGCGCATGTTGGACGCATACGACGACCCCACCGGCGTCACCGGTGCCTTCAATCTCAACCTGCTCGGCCGGATCAATCGCGAACTCGGCGCCGATTTCCGCCTGCGCCAATTCGAGCACCACGCGCGCTGGAGCGACGAGCACCGCCGCATCGAAATGCACCTGCGGTCGCGCGTGGACCAGACCGTCTCTATTCCGGAAGCAGACCTGACCGTGTCTTTCCAGGCCGGTGAGACCATCTGGACCGAGTCGTCCCACAAATTCCAACTCGCGGAACTCCACGCCATGGCGGAGCTGACCGGCTTTCAACCCGCGGCCCGCTGGATCGACGAAGAGTGGCCCTTCGCCGATAACCTTTGGACGGTTCATTGACCACCGCGGCGGCGAACGGCACCGCCGCCCTCGAATTTCGCGAAGTCTCCTATACGATCGGCGGTAATCTGATCCTGGACAAGTTGAGCGTTCGTATCGCGGAAGGCCGAACCCTGGTGCTGCTCGGCCGCAGCGGCTCTGGAAAAACCACCGCGCTCAAGATGCTCAACGGCCTGCTGTTCCCCACCACTGGCGACGTACTCGTGGACCAGCGCGCCACCACTCAGTGGAATCTCATCGATCTGCGGCGTAGCATCGGGTACGTGATTCAGGAAGTCGGACTGTTTCCGCATTTCACCATCGGTGAAAACGTGGCCCTGGTGCCGCGCCTGAAAGGCTGGCCGCAGGACCGCATCGCCTCGCGCGTGGCCGAGCTCCTGGATCAAGTCGGCCTCGAACCCGCGCAGTTTCTCGATCGCTATCCGCGCCAATTGTCAGGCGGCCAGCGCCAGCGTGTGGGCGTTGCGCGCGCACTCGCAGCCGAGCCAAAGCTCCTGCTGTTCGATGAACCCTTCGGCGCGCTCGATCCCGTAACGCGCGTCGAATTGCAGGACCAATTCCTGGCCCTGCGCGACCGGCTGAAGAAAACTTCCATCTTCGTCACGCACGACGTGCGGGAAGCGCTGCGCCTGGGCACCGAAATCGCCCTGCTGCATCGTGGCAGACTGGAAGTGCTGGCCACACCGGACGAGTTCGTGAAATCCAGCGGCCCGGAAGCGCGGGCGTTCCTCGCCACGCTATGACGATTCCGCCATACTTGCTTCAGGAGATGGCTCAGTTGACCTTCGAGCACGTCGTCCTGGTGCTGATCTCCATGGCAATCGCCGCCGGGGCTGGCCTCCCGCTCGGCATCCTGCTCACGCGTCGCGCGGCACTGCGCACTCCATTGCTCGGCTTCGCGAACGTTATGCAAACCATCCCAAGCCTCGCGCTCTTCGGCTTCCTGATCCCTATTCCGTTCATCGGCGGCATCGGCAAGCGTACCGCGATCGTGGCCCTGGTGCTCTACGCGCTGCTTCCTATTCTTCGCAACACGCTCGCGGGCATTCTTGGCGTGGAGGCCGCCGTGCGGGAATCCGCCATTGCCATGGGGATGACCGGCCGCCAACTGCTCTGGCAAGTCGAACTTCCGCTGGCCGCCCCCACCATACTCGCCGGCGTGCGCATCGCCACCGTCACTACCATCGGAACGGCAACCATCGCGGCCGCCATCGGAGCCGGCGGACTCGGCGTCTTCATCTTTCGCGGCATTGCGTCGGTGGACACCACGCAAATTCTGGCCGGCGCAATCCCGGCGGCCCTGCTCGCACTGCTCTCGGACGGAGGATTCAGTTGGATCGAACGACACGTCTCTGTGCCCTAGCGCCTCTCCTGCTCGTCACTGTCGTATACATCGGCTGCGGCCCTCGCAACCACATCGTGGTCGGGTCCAAGAATTTCACCGAGCAATTGATCCTCGGCGAGATCATCGCGCAGCACATCGAAGCGCGCCTGCATCAACCGGTGGAGCGCAAGCTGGATCTGGGTGGTACGCTCCTCGCCCATCAGGCGCTGCTATCGAAAGGCATCGACCTGTATCCGGAATACACCGGCACCGCGTATACCAACGTGCTTAAGCGCAGCGGGGTCACCGATCCGGCAGTGGTTCTGGAGCAGGTTCGCGCTGAATATTCCAGCGGCTTTCATGTCGATTGGATGGACCCGCTGGGCTTCGAGAATTCTTTCGCCATGACCATTCGCGGCGAAGACGCCCGCTCACGCCACCTCAAGACCTTGAGTGACGCTGCAGCCGATCCCCTGGGATTCAAGCTCGGCGCCGGCTACGAATTCCTCACTCGCCCCGACGCGTACGGCGCGTTGAATCGCGCGTACAACATCAAGTGGACCGCGGCGCCCAGGAGCATGGACCTCGGTCTGCTCTACCAGGCTCTCGAACAAAAGCAGGTGAGCATGGCCGCCGCCAACACCACCGACGGGCTATTGAACAAGCTGGACGTTACCGTGCTCTCCGACGATAAGCACGTGTTTCCGCCCTATCAGGCCTGCATTGTCGTGCGCGAGGATGCGCTGGCTGCCTATCCAAATCTTCGCGCGATCCTCACCGAGCTGTCGGGGAAGATCTCCGACACCGAGATGCGCAACATGAACTATGCGGTGGACGCCCAACATCGCCCCGCCCGCGATGTCGCCAAAGAATTCCTACAGCGCGCCGGGCTCTAAACTTGCCTTCTGCCGCACCCGCGAAATCGCCCGCACCAGCTTCTTATAGGGCACTTGATCCAAAGCCGGGAACCCGATCCATTCGCCGTCGCTCCAGCTCGAATAATGCCAGCGCCCGAGCAACGCCAAATGCTCCTGCTTCTCCATGAGCGGCGGCGTCACCGGCTGTATCGATGCCACCAATTCCCGCAACCGCTGATCTAAAGAGACCATCGATGTGAGAGTAAATCGCACCGGCGCCTGCCATGCCCCCTGGCAAACGAACCACAGCAGAACGCTGTCCGGAGCCAAACACGGCGCAACGGCCACTCCATACAGCCGATCGATATCGCACGCCAGATCGCCACGTAGCGCGAGCACACCTTGGATGCGCTCCAGTTGTTTGTGCTGGCGCGCGGCTTCCTCAAAGTCCATCTCGGCGCTCAAACGATCGCGCGCGGCCATCGCGACGCTCAACATCGCGGCGCCACTACCGGACAGAAATTCTTCGACGCGCTTGGTCTCGCTCAGATACTCATCGCGCGTCACCACCTGCTGGCAAGGCCTGAGGCACCGATTCATCTCGCCATAAATGCAGCCCGGATGCTGCGGGCTCGGCTCCAGATTTTCCTGGCAGCGGCGCATTTGGAACAGGTCCAGGAACTGGTTCTCGAACAGCTCGGCTGCGGCTCGCGACTGGAAAGGCCCATAATGCAAAGCGCGGCCCGCGCTCAGACGCGCGCTCACCTGCGTGCGCGGAAATTCGTTCCCGAGGATCAGTTTGACGTAGGCCGGCATGCGCAGCTTGATCAGGCGCAAGTAGTCTTCCGGAAAATAACGCCGCGCCAGCGCGTAATGCAGCAGCATCGATTCGAATCGCGACGCCGTCGGCCAATACTCCACGCGCGTCGCCACTTCGCGCAAATTGAGCGACCGCCGCGGAGAATCCACCGCCTTGAAGATGCGCATCAAGCGCCGCCGCAGCATGCTGGTTTTCGCCAGGTACGCCGATCGATCTCCCGCCCAAACGACAAACACCGCATCCGCGTTCGGAACCTCGGCGACGCTCGCGTCCAAGTGTTCGCGCTCAATAATCGTCGGATCCGAAACCTGCATCCCCACCCAGTGTAGTGGGGCCGACGTGATCGATGAAGCGTCGTCTTTTGTGCAACCCAACTTCCGCGTGCGCCTAAGCAGTAGGATCGCCCGCTGCGTCCCCGCCACGCGGTTTGGTCGTCACCTTCTTCTGGCGGCTCGTGCTCTGATAGTGCAGGCTGTATTCCAAGCCGTATGGCGTCTTCACCTTCGTCCTCGCCTTTTCGTCGTAGAACGCCTGAGCGGATTGGTGTCGCACCGCGATCTCCCCTTCAGTACCGTCGCGAAAGGTGACCTCTTCTCGTGGCACAAAGATCACCTGCCCGATCGGAATGCTGTGTGACGCAGAAATCGTTTCGCCCGGCTGGAGGACGTAGCGGAACTCGGAGTCGTGAACGTACCAATCGGTCTCGACGCGGATCACCAACATCGGGGCGAAGGGCCGCTCGATCATGTTGAAGATCGGAGTGTAGACCGTGTCCCAGCCCTGCGGAGTCTGGAAGTTCCACGCTCCCCGCAGAGTCACGGCGCCTGCCGGAGTTCCCATGTCATCCTCGGAGATGAACATAGCAGGCATCAAGTAGGCGATCTCACGGGTTTGCGGCGTGTCCTCGATGTGCATGTTGATTTCTCGTTTCGTGGCGCCCATCCCGCCCATCGGCAGCAGGTACGTCACGGTAAAGATCGGCTCCCACTTGCTTCCTTTGGTGTTCACCGAATAAACCAACTGATACCGGCCCTCCCCCTCGTACCCGATTTGAAAGCTCTCTTTTTCAGCGAGCGGAGGATGGACAAGGAAACCTACGGTGCTTCCGGCTTCGAGCACGGGACAGTGGCGGGCGTGCTGTGGCAGAAGGGGGCGCTGGGCTTCGCGGCGCGGTCGCAGGCCAATTCCGGGCCTGAGCGGGTTGGGAAAGAGCCCTACTTCCATCTCCGAAGTATCGCACCGTCGAAAACAAGCGATGTTCCGCGGGCTGCGGCGCCTATTTGACGCGGTCCTTGATCTTGCTGAGGCCGGCGATGGCGCAGACTTCGTCCTGATCCCCGCCCGCCGCGCCGCTGGCGCCGATGGCGCCGATGATCTCGCTGCCGGCCAAGATTGGTACCGCACCCTCCATTACGAACATGTTCGGAGTCACCCGGGCGAGCAAAGTTTTGTCGGTCTGCACGGCTGCGGACGCTTTGGAGCTGGGCATCTTAAAATTGAGCGCCACGAGAGCCTTTCGCACCGCGACATAAACATGGCCGCCATCAGATCCCTCGGCCTCCACCATTGCCCGTGGCTGACCGGAAGTGTCGATGACGCTCGCACCGATATAAAAGCCACCGGAGAGGCACGAGTCAACAGCGGTGCGAGCCGCCTCGATAGCCAGGTCAAGAGCAGGCCCGCGAATCGATACAGACGGGCGAGGAGTTGCACGAGCAGCCCCTCCAGGCGGCCTTTGCGGCGGTGGCGTGAATCTCCCGTTGCTGTCTAGCATGCCGAAGGGCGGCAAGGTGTCACCCGGAAGGCTGGCTGGTGAGGCCGGCTTGTCAGGAGGCCGGCCTGCGGGCGCCTGAGCAAATACGGAAGCACAGAACGCGGCGAGGATGCATCCCCTGCGAACTATGCTGCGAGTTATCGGTTGACTTACACGTGACTTCATTTGTCCTCCACGGCAAAACGTATCCTCAATCCAGGATGATCCTCGCTACGGGTAGCTGCGGGTCACTGGAGAACTGAGTTCCGAATATTTGTTTCTGGCCGATTTTCTCCAAGTAGCGGTCCAGCGTTGCAGAAGCAATCCATATGGCTGTTGAATTTCCCTTGGACTCCGCCACCATCGCCAGTGTATGGGCTAGTAAGTAGTCTTCGGGTCTGTCGTCTTGTTGTAAGACAAAGGCGGCTTCCTCATAATCTTTATCGGTATGCAAAGCACCTATGGCGAGAAGATGCCGCGTTTGTTCTCGGCGTTTTGCGTCCGTTTCGTTTACCGTCGACCAGTCAATTTCTGAAGCCATGCGCACACGCTGGTCCTCGGCAAAAATCGCGTTCATTTCGGCATTCGGATCGTCAGAGTCGCTCGGAGTATAGAGTCGATTGGGCTCCCAATCTGCCGCCACCGTTGCACCTGACGCTACGCGTTCAAACAGTTCTGGGGCTACAACGGCGCCGGGAGGAATATCGTCGAATGCCAGGGTCGCATGATCCCCATGCACTGTCATGGCGTAGGTGTCTTCATCTTTCGGATCGTTCGCGCTCTGAACAGTAAAGTGTAAAACGCCAGTGGAAAGTTTGGCCCGCACGACTGGATCACGTCGAGCCCCACCGCGCATATTACTGAATGCACCATAGGTGCTTGCATATTTCATGGGACGGTCCCAACTGCCGCGCATGTTGGCGTCTTCAGCGGTGAGCGTCAGCACGAACATGTTGCGATCGCCTAGCCGCATAACCCATGTTCCAGTGAAGTCCTTTAGCTCGGCTCCATTGGCGACGGCAGAGAGGAATGTCAGCGCCGCTAAGAGATATGAAAGCGAAGGTCGGTGCATACTCTCCTTTCCAACCTTATCTTGAGTATAGATAGCGTAAGCGCACTCAGGCCGTCCCGGATCTCGCGGCAAAGTTCCGCTCTAAATATCGAAACACGTGGCCCCGGATGCAATCTAACGGTTGATGAGCGCGCAACCACTTCCAGACCCTTTACAGGAGAGCATATGGAACTTCGTCCGAGAAGAGATTCGGCGGTACGAGGATAGGATTGGTGCCAAGGTGGCCGAGTTCGAGATCCACTTGAGCGGCGCCGGCCGGATTGAAGTCGAGGTGCTTGCCACCGAGAGCGCCAATGACGCCGCCATAGATGAAGGCCTTGAAGAGGCCGGTTCCAAAGCCAAGGTAAACAGGCTTGAGGAGCGGCAAATACTAGTCGAGGAAATTGAGAAGAAGGGCTGAAACCTGACGGCCTTATAGCCGCTCTTGGAGAGCGCCTTCGCGCTACGCCAAGCTGAGTTTTGCAAATGCACAATGGCGGTGTATGCCCTCGACACCCAATGTGCAGATCGATTTCGACATCACCGCGCTGTTTGACGCTCTGGACTCGCAACGCTGCGAACGGAGAATCACATGGCCGCAACTGGCGCATGAGCTGCAATGTAGTCCCAGCCAGCTCAGCGGAATATAGCGGGCGTGCTTCGCGATCGCTATGAGGCGGCGCGATGCGCATCGTCGTGTCGCTTGATCGGCCTGCTCGTGATTTCGTCGACGCCACCGACTGGTAAAGGATAATAAAGTGCGAACGCGGAATACAGGCTTTGGTAGTAGCAGGTCGAGCGCGGAACGCCTACCGATACAGTATGCCCAAAAGCCCCATCGTTGTTTTGGTAACTGGCGCGTCTTCCGGAATCGGCAAGGGCTGTTCTGAGAAGTTTTTTCAAGCCGGTTACCGTGTTTACGCCGCCTCGCGAAGCGCAGTGGGATCAACCGAGGGGACGAAGGGCGGGATCATACCGCTGCGAATGGACGTCACCGCGACCGATTCTGTTCGGGATGGCGTCGATTGTGTGCTCCGGCAGGAGGGGAGGTTGGACGTTGTAGTGAACAGCGCAGGGATGGGGATCGCCGGGGCAGTGGAGGACACATCCATCGAAGAAGCGTGGGAGCAATTCGAAGTAAACCTGTTAGGGACCCTCAGGATGTGCAATATGGCTTTGCCGGCTATGCGGAAGCAACGGTCCGGTTACATCATCAATATTGGGTCCATCGCCGGGCTGATGGCGATTCCTTATCAAGGTCTGTATAGCGCCTCCAAATTTGCACTGGAGGGGTTAACGGAGGCACTGCGTCTCGAGGTCGGCGGCTTAGGCATACGCGTGGTGCTGATCGAGCCTGGCGATCATAAGACACGATTTACCGAGAACCGTCGCTTCACTAGCAGGTCTGCTGTCAGTCCGGTCTATCAAGGCGCCTTTGCGCGCGCTATTCAGCGCATGGCCGATGACGAGCAGCAAGGTCCGGGGCCGGAGCAAGTGGCGAAATTGGTTTATAAGGTAGTGAACACCGCCCATCCGCGGCTGCGGTACACAAGCGGCCCACGCCTACAACGCGCGGCAGTGTTGCTGAAAAGGCTGGCCCCGTACTCCTTTATCGAGAGGATACTGAAGCTTTACTACAACAGTTAATCGGTTGCGGCAATTACCTTCGCCCTTGCACTCGATGCCAGGACTGAGTGGCAGGCATCGCCCAGTTCTTGTGCGGCCCACAGCAGCTCAGAGGGATCGTGCGCCGCGGAAACGCACAGCCGGATCATGGCGGAATCCCGCGCCACGGAAGGATAGAGGACGGTGTGGACGTAGATTCCGCGCCGCATCAATTCGTTCGACAGGCGAACGCAAAGGGCGTCATCGCCCACTGGAAGGCGAAAAATCGGTCCGGGTTGTTCCCCCACTGGAACAGAGCAACGTCTGAGCTGTTGAAGAAAGCATTCGGCGTTTTGCCGCAAGCGGATGGTTAGCTCGGGCTGTTCTAAGAGCAGATCCAATGCAGCTGAAGCGGCCGCTAGCATGGGCGGGGCAAGTCCGGCAGTAAAGAGCAACGGCCGGCTATGATAACGAATATATTCCATCACATCGTGATCGCCTGCGATCCAGCCGCCCACTGAAACCAGGCTCTTTGAAAACGTGCCAGCGATAATATCGGATGCGCCGATGCAGCCATAATGCTCTTCGGTGCCACGCCCGGTGGCACCCAAGACGCCCAAGGCATGCGCCTCATCGAGCGCCAACCGAACCCGGTGGCGAGAACAGATCTCCCGAATTTCGGGCAATGGGGAAATATCGCCGCCGTTTGAATACAGCCCCTCCACCATGACCATTGCGGATTTGGCGCTTTCCAATATCTCGTTCAGCTCTGCATGGTCATTGTGGCGGAAGCGCACCACGCGGCAACCGGAAATTGCCGCACCGTCCAGGATTGAAGCGTGCACGTCCTGGTCCACAACCAGCGTTGTTCGGTTGTTCATAAGCGCGGTAACGATGCCGGCCATGGCCTGATAGCCCGTGGTGCAAACGACAGCATCCTGACGATTCAGAAAACGCGCGAGCTTGTCTTCCATCGCCAAGATTTCCGGAGTTGTTCCGGAATGTACGCGTGAGCTCGATCGGCCGGTACCGTTCTCGCGTGCCGCCCGGGCCGCGGCCTCCCTGACGCGCAGGTTATTTGATAGGCCTAGATAGTCGAAAGAACTCAGGATGAGGATGCGCCGGCCGTCCAGCCGCGCATGGGTCCCCTCCCAATCCGAAAAGGCATGATAGAAAGGATTCAAGCCGGTCACCTTCATCAGATGTGGAAGGTTGAAACGATGCGCGGGCTCAAATACGTCTGCCGATTCCTGGACTGGGCGCGGAAAATCCAGATCCTGGACTCCGCCAGACCCGCGGACGCGGCTGATCAGCAGGGGAAGCGTTGGGTCATCGTTCAGAATGGCTGAAGCGGCTTCGCTATTCATGAATTCCCCCATTACCATGGCAAGCTGCGCCACGCCGAGAGAGTCGATTCCGAGCTGAGATAATCGAAAATCCGGTGAAAGCGGTTCTTGTTCCCCAAGGCGCGCAGCAATTCTGATTTCCCGTAGAAGGGCCAGTTCGATGACCTCCGCGGCGGACCTGTCGTGAGGCGGCGTGAACGAATTGTGCGCTGGCTCTGCGGCAAACGCATCCTCGAATAGGGGCCTGATGGAGCCGGATTTATACCGGCGCCCGGTCTCGCTTCGGCGAATCTTGCCAGTCGAGGTCAATGCAATGCTTTTAGCCGGAGCGATCACGATTTTAGACGGCTGGATGCCCAGGGTCTCGCCGAGTCGCGCACGGATCCGGCGTGCTATCGTCCGATACTCGTTCTCCTCTTCGATTGAGGCGGCTTCCGCCAGGACAACGACGGATTCTCCCTGTTCGAAATCGGAGAACGCCGCGATGTGTCCCGCGCGCAACCTAGGATGCGCGGTTGCCGCTATGCTCTCCAAATCGTGTGCGTCGTAGTTCCTGCCATGCATGACGACCACATCCTTGTGCCGGCCTATGACGTAGAGTTCAGCTTCGTACGATGCCCCCAGATCGCCGGTGCGAAGGTATTTGACGTTGTGGCCATCGAGGGTAGCGCGCAAGGTTGCTTCGTTTCTCTCGTCTGGCCATCCGAAATAACCTTTTGCGACAGAGGCGCCAGAGATCCAGATCTCCCCTACTTCGTGCTCGCTAAGTTGGCGTCCGGTGGCAGGATCGACAATCGCAATCTCAAGTTCGTTCTGTACAACGCCACACGAAACGATGCACCGCCCGAGTTTGGAAACACTCTCTTCCAGCCTGCCTTCGCTGAGCGCAGCGGCGTCGAAAGTCTTAACCCTGAAACTCCTCGGCGCGGCCATCGAGACGAAGAGCGTGGCTTCGGCCAGCCCGTAGCACGGACGCACACGATCGCTACGAAAACCCTGTGGCGCGAAACGGCGGGCGAAACGCTGCAGGGTGGTGGCGTCGATTGGCTCGGCGCCACACAACACGGATTCCAGGCAGGAAAAGTCCAGCTCCTCCACTTGGGCTCTCTTGACTACCCGGTTGCATAAAGCAAACGCGAAGTTCGGAGCGGAGGTTCCCCAGGCTCGGAACCGCGATATCGCCTGCAACCATCTGACCGGCCGCACGGCGAATGCCGACGGTGTGAGTAGCACCAACTCGCCGGAACCTACATACAAAGCTTGCAAAAGATTTCCGATCAGTCCCAAATCATGCGACAGTGGCAGCCAACTTACGCCTATCGCGCCGGGCGGCCGCGCCAGGGCCTTCTCAATCGCGCGCAAGTTCGACGATAGGTTCGCGTGACTGACGAGAATCCCTCGTGGCGACGAAATGGACCCGGATGTGTATTGTAGAAATGCCGTATCGTCTGGGGAAAGATCGACCGGGTCTTGGTCGTCTCCCATCTCGATCAGTTTTACGATCGTTTGCAGGGGACACCCGGAATCTTCCTGCTCGAATTCGGGCGCGATCTTGCGGATTACATCAATACTTTGGACATCACCAATCAGCAGACTGGGACGAGCATCCACCACGATGCCTCTCAAGATTTGCAAACCTTCGGCGCCCGAGCGCAGCAGAGGCGGGTCTGCTGGGACAGGCAGTGCGCCCGCGCCTATGGCGCCAAAAAACGCGCGCGCGAAATCAATCGGAGACTTGCAGGAAATAATTACGCGTGGTCGGGAGTCCACCGCGCGGCGCGCTAAAGTTCGGAGAGCCCCGCCAATTTTTCTCGCATCGGCCTCGAGCTCGCAAGCTGACAGCGTCTCTTGAGGTCCATCACTTTCACCTGAGACCAAGAAGCGGTAAATAGGCTCAGTTCCGCGACGCTCGGCAGCCCGGCGTAGCATGGTAAGAAGCGTGTCAGGCACAACTATTTTGGGCGGTAGGCGGGCGGCTAAGGTGGATTCTTCGTGCCACTAGTTGCTCTATGTTAACACTAGGAAGAAAGAGCGCGGCCACGAGTCCGATGGCCGGTTCGTCATGCGAAGTTCAGATTTCCGCGGTACGCAGCGCGTCCGACAGACGCGAATTCCTGGAGTTTCCTTATGGCTTATATAAAAGGGATCAGAATTGGGTGGCGCCACTGCGGGTCGACCAGAAGGAAATCCTGGATACTGGCCGGCACCCCTTCTACGCGCACGCCGACATGCAATGTTTTCTGGCCACGCACGGCGGGAAGATTTGCGGTCGCATCGCGGCCATTGTTGATCATGAGGCCAACATCGAGCGCGAGGAAAAGGCAGGCAGTTTCGGCTTCTATGAGTCGGTCGACTCCGAAGCTGTAGCTAAGGCGCTCTTTGCTTCTGCCCGAACCTGGTTGTCGGAACGCGGCATGCGCTTAATGCGCGGGCCCATGAACCCGTCGATCAACTACGAAGCCGGCCTTCTGGTAGACGGCTTCGATTCACCACCGCGGGTTATGATGACTTACAACCCGTCTTATTATGAGAACTTGTTTCGGATCGCCGGCCTCCGCCCGATTCGGGATCTCTACGCCTACCGAATCACCCGTCGAACTCCGCAAGGTGAGCAGGAAAGATGGTTGAAGCTGGAGCGCGCGTTGAGAATGGGCGTCAATCCGAACGTGAAAATCCGGCCGGTGCGAATGGATCAGTTTGGCGCCGACGTGCAGATCGTGTGGCGCATCTATAACGAGGCCTGGCGCTCGAATTGGGGTGCGACTCCCTGCGGTCCGGACGAATTCCGTTATCTGGCTCGTAAACTGAAGCCCATTCTGATTCCGGAACTGGCGTTGGGGGCCGAAGTGGGCGGAGAGGTCGTAGGCTTCGGAATCGTCGTGCCGGATATCAATCGGGCTTTACAGCATGCCCACGGCTCTCTGTTTCCGTTCGGCCTTCCCAAAATCCTTTACTACAAGCATCAGATCAAGAACGTACGCGTGCTCGCGCTCGGAGTACTCAAAGAATATCGCCGTTCGGGAATCGCCGCCCAACTCTACGCGGCCCTTTACCGTCGCTGGCTGCAACTCGGATTTACCGAGGCAGAATGCTCCTGGGTGGTTGAAGACAACCGTCCCATGCAGAAGAGCGTGCAATTCATAGGCGGCGAACGCTATAAGACCTACCGGATCTACGAAAGGAGCTTCGATGGCGACCTATGAAACGGACCAGCATCATTGCTGCTGAAGCGTTGCCAGCGGCCGCTGCCGCAGCACGTGCGCACAACCGAGCCATCCGGCGGCCATCGCCAGCACGGCGCCGGAGACAATGGCCGTTCCGATCACCGAAAGCTGGAGATCGACCACCCAACGTGCGGACGCTATGCTTAACATCAGATTCATGCCGGCAAGCGCGAGGACTCCACCGGCCAGTCCCGCCAGCGATCCTAGCATGGCAAACTCGATGGCGAATGCAACTGCGATCCGCCTTGGCGTCGCTCCCAGCGACTGCAGAATTGCGACCTCGCGGGCCCGCTGCCACGACGCCGCCGCAAAGAGGGCAGCGGCTACGGTGATTCCCACCAGGACGGTGATTGCAGCCAGGAACGAAACGAACGCCGCGCTCATCCTCACCATTTTCACCGTTCCCTCCAGGAAATCGGACGGCGCCGCCACTCCGAGCGTTGGATAGTGGAATCGAAGGTCTCGGCCCAGCGCGTTTAGTTCCCTTGGATCCACCCGCAGCATCGCTGCATGCAGGATCGAATCAGCGCGCAACGCGCGACACGGTATCGTTACCGAATACCAAGTGCGCTCGGCGCGGGGCACATCCCGGACCTCCGACACGGTGGTGCGGATCGTTTGGCCGCCTGCGGCAAATTCCAGCGGGGAACCGGCCTTCACTCCTAGACTACGCGCGGCACTCCTATCGACGACCGCACCCGGCCCAGCCGGAACGTCGTCTGAGCAGCCAGTCAGCCACAAAGCCGGAGTTTGCCCGCGCGCGGCCACGTGGGTCCAGGCGAAGTTGAGAAAACGATACGGTCGCGCGATTCCCGCATGCCGGTCGAGAATGGCGCGAATGCCGCTCAGTTGAGCATCGGGAAATCCCGTCAAGACGAGATTCGCGCCTTGCACCGGGAGGTTGCGAAAGATCTCGCGAACAATCAGGTCCTTGCTCGCAGCCGCGCTCGTCACCAGAACGGCTATCAAAGTGAGCGCAGACAGCATACTTAGCACCCCGCTTCCACAACGGAAAAGGTTTCCCACGGCATAACGGACCAAAGGTCTACGAAAATGCAAACGAAATCGGAGTGCGGGCGATTCTCGCGAACTTCCGCGCCATAACAGCGCTGGACGCCGGCGGGCAGCCATAATTGCACGGAAAAGGCCAAAGGAACAAAGGAGCGATCCGACAGCAACACCTTCCAGGACCAGAATGAAAGTTCGAGCATCATCCGGGCGCGGCGGGACGCGAGCGATCGAAAGCAGTATTGCGCGCGAGCCGATTCCTGCCGCCCCGCCAAGCAAACCTCCGCTTCCGCCCAGTATTAGGAATTGAAACGCCAGCCATACGCATGCGTGAACCGGACGGACCCCCAAACTTTTCAAGGTGGCAAGAGTTCCAATCCGGGAAAGAACGTGAAAGTGTGAGCCCATGGTCAAGCCGATGGCACCGGCCAGAAAGGCGAACCACGCGCTGATCGTCAGCCCCTTTGAAGCGAGATCCACCACTTCGGCGCCCTGGCGATTTACCTGCCGGATTCCCAGCACGGCTGCGTCCGGAAATACCTTCTCCAACTGCGTCTGAATCCCGCTTGGGTCGCTATTCCAGGGCAGCCGCAGCATAATGCGATACAGGATGGGAACATCCCTGCGAAGGACGCCGCTGTGCTCGAGAGCCTCTCGGCTCATGATGATTCGCAGAGGTGAAGTGAAATTTCTGACGAAGCGATCGGGCTCGTCCTCAATGCGGCCAGAAACGCGATACGTAAGCCCGTTGATTCGAAATTGATCGCCGGTCTGAAGTTCCATTTGCCTCAACAATTCAGTTGAGACCAGGGCGGAGGATCCGGCCAAGGCCTGTACAAGCGGTTGCGGCGGGTCTACCCGAAGCTCGCCGAACAGAGGATAGACTCTAGGGTCGACAGCCTTAATTGTTGCCGTAATTGGGTCTGGGACATGATCAGATATGGCCATGAAGAGGGTATAAGTAGCCAAGCTCCACTCCGCACCTCTAGCGCGTAGAGCCTGGAGAGTTTGCAGTTGAGCCGGTGTGGGGTTCTCGCCGGTTTCGACGGCGAGATCCGCGCCATGTCCCGCACGGATCTGATCGTACAGCAACTGCTGGAGCGTGCCGGCCGTGGAGCGGACCGCGATTTGCGCCCAGACACTGAGAGCGATGATGGCAAAAATCATCAGACTGGAGCGCCGGGCAGCTCGCAGGTCTCGCCACGCTAGCCTGAACAAACAAACAACTTGGACTCCTTGGATTCGCATCCAGTGCTGTACCATCATAGGTTGTTTCGCCATTCGATCGGCCTATTTCTACTGGTGAGCGCAAGCTCCAACGCACAAGTTCCGGCCATCGGGCAGAATGGCGTGATGAACACCGCAAGCCAGGTTCCGCCTACACTCCCCGGCGGCAATTTAGCGCGCGGGGCCAGATTCACGGTTTATGGGGTGCGGCTCACTGGAAGTGAGGGGAGCGCCGTCACGTTGACGCACGCATCGGCATCGGTCAACGCCCGCATTGTATCGGCGGCGCCGCTACGGATTGACGCCATCCTGCCGGCCGACGCGCCGCTCGGGCCGGCCGAACTACGCGTTGCGCGCGGAAATCAAACCAGCGCGCCCTTCGCCGTCACAATCGTGAACGCCAACCCAGGCCTGTATAGTCAAAACGATGAGGGATGGGGGCCGGGCCGCATCAGAATCCTGGGACCGCCAGAAAGAGACAACTCGTTCAGCCAGGCGGCGCAGCCGCGTGGACAGATCGCGATTACCGCCACGGGCGCAACTAGCACGCTTCCACCCGGCGTATTCATTGGAGCAAAACGCGCCAAGCTGGTTTCGATCAAACCCTCCAGTAAACCAGGGATTGAAGACCTCGTTGTCGAACTTCCTGCCTCAGTACCGGAGGGATGTTTTGTTCCGGTTTACGCCCAGCAAGGAAGTTCGCCGCCGAGCAATGTCGTTACGCTTGCTATCCGTCGCGGCGGGGGAGCATGCCGGACGCCGCCCGCCTCTCCAATTCCTTTGATCAGCTCCAGCCGCACGGGAGTGATCGTTTTATCCAGGCTCTCGGGCATGTCGGAGAACGGGCGCGAGTTCTGGACTGACGATGACGCGCGCGCCGCCTTCGTCGATAGACCCAACGGAGCCGCGCTTGCACCGCTCCTTCTTGCTCCTCCACCGGGCGCCTGCACTCTATACATGAGCAGCAATCAATCGGCTTCCCAGCTTCCGGGTTCACTTGCCGGAGGCCTTCTAGAAGACCTCGCTGGACGTGGGCTGGACACTGGCACCGCGCTGTCGGTTCGTAATGGCCTAGAAAGCAGAATTATTCCTCAAACACCGGGGGCTCCAGGATATTATCGCGCTCCACTCGGCCGCGCTTCGGGCCGGCAAGCTCTGTTCCTCAACCCGGGCAGCTTCATGCTAAATGCTCCCGGGGGCCGGGATGTCGGCGCTTTTGACCTATTCCTTAAGCTAGATGATCGAGGCTTTCAATGGACCAATCGCGATGCGATCGGCGTTGTCGATCGTGGCCGTTCCCTGACGGTGACCTGGAGCCCGCGGCGCTCCGACCAATTCGTCGCCATTCTCGCTACCAATACCGACCAGTTCTCCACAGCTCGAGCGCTCTGTTATTGTCTGGCAAATGGAGAGGCGGGCGCCTTGACCATCCCAGCGGTGATGCTCGCCAATTTCCCTCCGACCTACGACACACCGAGTCAGCCTGAGAATCAACTCATCGTAGCAGCGCTACCAGCCTACAGTGAGGGCCCCACCGCAGCTCCCGGCCTGGATTTTCTGCGCGCAATCAGCATTTACGCGCAACTGCGCATTGTCCGATACTGGTGATATTATGTTGTGCATCACGGTATATGTGGCATCCACGTTTGTTCCTCATCCTCGGCATCTTGTACCTTTGCTCCAACGCCCAGAGCGCTGCTCCAACGGCTAATCTGTTTGCCAATCAACCCGTGCGTTTCGAAGATCGCGGCGCGCAGGGATTTCTGGCACGGGGGTCCAATTACGTCCTCTCGCTGCGGGGGACGCGGTACGACCTCAGGCTGACAAATCCACAGTCGGACAAGTCGGCCAACATTCAAACCACCCTGTTGGGCGCCAACCAGAAAGCTGCTCTGGAACCGGCCGAGCCATTGGCCGTTCGCACTAACTATTTCCTGGGATCGGATTCGCGTGCATGGTCGAAGGATATTCACAATTACGCCCGTATCCGCGTAGTCCACGCATATCCCGGGATCGATCTCGTGTTTCACGGCGATGCCGGCGCCCTCGAATACGATTTTGTGGTGAGCCCGGGCGCCGATCCTCGAGTGATTCAGTTTGACGTTCGTGGCGCAGAAAACCTGCGGCTCGATTCCCTAGGCAGCCTGGTACTCACCACGTCCGTCGGCGAGATCCGTTGGAACCAACCGGTCATCTACCAGCAGATAGGGGATGAAAGAAAGCAGATCGCGGGGCGTTTTGAATTATTGGGCAAACAACGGGTGCGCTTTCGCGTGGACCACTATGATTCTTCCCGCGCCTTGGTGATCGACCCCACTTTAAGTTATGCCTCTTATTTCGGAGGGACCGGAAATGAAGTCGCGCGAGCCATCGGAACGGACGCGGCGGGCAATGTTTATGTGGCGGGCGTCACCAGCTCTGCAGCGCTTCCAGTGACGGCGAATGCCATCCAGCCTATCTATGGAGGCCAGACCTCGGATGAGGTCACAGGCGATGTTTTCGTGGCGCAGTTCACGCCGGCCGGAGTCCTGAATTACCTCACTTTCCTAGGCGGGTCGAGAGACGACGTGGCGCTCGGCATTGCGGTTGACGGGCCCGGCAACGCGTATGTCACTGGCTATACCAACTCACCTAATTTCCCCACCACGACGGGCGTTCTGCAGACTTCCTTCGGGGGATTGGGTGGCAACTCCTGCCAGCCGTTCGGCGATGCCTTTGTCGCTAAGTTAAATCCATCCGGGACGCAGCTGATTTACTCGACGTATCTGGGCGGCGCGATGGACGACGTGGGCTCGGCCATTACGATTGACTTGGCCGGCAATGCATACGTCACCGGGAGTACGCTGTCAGCCAATTTCCCGACCACGAGTGGCGTCTTTCAGCCCAAGCTCGCTGGTACAGGAGGACAGGTGGGGAAACCCTGGTGCAACGGCCTACCTTGGTTCAACGCTGGAGACGCATTTGTGGCGAAATTGAATCCGGCGGGCAGCCAGCTGGTCTTCTCGACTTACCTCGGAGGTACTTTTGACGACTTGGCGTCGGCTATTGCGATTGACTCTTCGATGAACGTCTACGTCGCCGGCGCAACAATCTCCTCCGACTTTCCAACAACCGCCGGTGCATTCCAAACAGCCTACAGAGGCTGGGATCCGCAGAATATGTTCTACCATACCGGCGATGGTTTCATAACCAAACTGAGCTCCGACGGGACCCAGGCGATTTATTCCACCTACCTCGGCGGGTCGGGGGATGACATAGTCTACAGCATCGTCGTGGATAGCAGCGGTACCGCCTATGTGGCCGGATCGACCAGTTCCCTGAACTTCCCCGTGACCTCCCAGGCCGTTCGAACCCAGTATCAAGGGTATTACTCCCTTCCATTTCTGATTGAACAGCTGGTGGGCGACGGTTTTGTCGTCCATATAAACGCCTCCGGCACCGCGCTGCTCTACTCCAGCTTCCTGGGAGGGGCGAATAACGACGCGGCATTCGCGCTCGCCGTCGATCCAGCCGGAGTGATCTATGTCGCGGGCTCAACGGATTCGACTAATTTCCCCATCAGCCAAAATGCCGCGCAAACCACCTTCCACGGGGATGGGGGACAGGAGCCCTATCTGCTCTGGGGTGACGGATTTTTTACCGTCATTAATCCAAATTCCAATCAGCCCGTGTACAGCACATATTTCGGTGGTTCGCTAGACGACAGGTTCTTCGGAATGGCGATGGATCCTAGCGGAAACATCTGGCTAGCCGGGAACACGATATCCACGGACTTGGCGGTCACATCCAACGCAGCGCAACGCGCTTTCGGTGGTTCTAGTTCCACGTATGGTCCCAAAGGTGATGCTATGTTGGTCCAATTCTCTGGCCTTCCTGCGAGCCTCGAGCCGAAAATCGCGGCTAACGGCGTGCTCAATGGAGCCAGCTACCTGCCCACGATCGTCTCGGGCTCCTGGTCGACTGTTTTGGGGACGAATCTCGCCTCCCAACAGGATACCTGGACCACTTCTATCGTAAACGGTCAGCTTCCTACCACGCTGGACCAAGTGACGGTGTCCGTCGGCGGGCAGCCGGCCTACATCTCCTACATCGCGCCCGGGCAGATCAACTTCATCGCCCCCAACGTTGCGTCCGGACCGGTACAAGTCATCGTCACGAACGCCGCTGGACCGAGCGCCCCATTTACAGTAAATCTAAGTCAATACGCACCCGCGTTCTTTCCTTGGCCTAACAGTCAGGTGGTGGCCACCCATCTGAACTACTCTCTGGCAGCCAAGAACGGTACTTTCAGCACGGCCACGGTGCCCGCCAAACCTGGCGAGGCGATTATTTTGTGGGGTACGGGATTCGGACCCACTAGTCCCGTGGCTCCGGCAGGCTTTGAGACACCCAGCGATCAGACCTACTACACCAGTACGCAGCCAACTGTAACCGTCAACAACCTTCCAGCCAAGGTGTACGGCGCTGCGCTGGCTCCAGGTTTTGCTGGTCTGTATCAAGTCACGATTGAAGTGCCAACTACACTGGCAAACGGCGATTGGCCGGTGCAAGCGTCAATCGGTGGAGTGCAGTCTCCAAACTCTCTTGTCCTGACCGTGCAAGAGTGATACAGCGTCATTAGAAATGTATACTGCGGCGAAACCGAGAACGCTCATCGCGAGTCCGGCCAGTACGTCTGCCAGATAATGGTACCGGCCATAGACGGCTGCGATAGCAACCGACATCGAGTAAACCGCCATCCATAATCCCAATCGCTTGCGCTCCGGAAGGGTCGCCAGAAGGCCCCAGGCCGCCGCACACGCCGCTGACACATGCGCACTGGGAAACACGCTGGAATGGATACCGTAGTTTTGAGCAATCCACAAGTTGAAGCTGCGGATTGCCGTCACGGTGTGGGGAAGGTCCGCGCCCAAAAATACCGTCCGCGGAGGCTCGGAAAGAAAATACGGAAAAAGTGCGTAAGACCCCAGCGTTCCTGCAAGATATACCAGCCAAAATTGGTTTACGAGGACCCGGCGGCCGAAGCCGTTCGGACTGTAGCAGTAAAGCGCAGCAATCGAAACCGGCGCCACAGCATAAACGAGCGCATAGGACAGTTCAAAATACGCCGGAGGGAGGATTCCTCCGCTCTCGATGACGGCGCGCAGATGGAGCCCATCCAGCAGCCAACGATCCCAGACAATCCACGTATTCTCGAGATGACGATCGCGCACGACCGGCGTAAACCAATCCATCTGCCGATAGGCGGCATAGGTCCACGCCAGGGGAGCCCAGTCACGCACGATCGGCGGCATCCTGGAGATTGCCCATATAGACCCTGCCACGAGACTAGTGAACAGTAACGCTTTCCAGGTTGGGATAAAGAACGGCGCGATTAGGGCCGCATACCCGAAATAGCCGAGGATCATCCACTCAGAAGAACGGAGCTGCGACACAATCTTCATTGTGGCAATATTTCTTTAGCAGGCAAGAGGCTGTAGCTCGATTTATCAAGGTTCGCCGGCATGGAAATTCTGAACTCGGCTCACAATGACGATCTCATCAAAGTTGCGCGCCGATTAACTTCGCACTTGTCCAGACCAAAGCGAACCGTGTACTGGTTCGACTTTCTCTCGACCCACTCGCTGGGATGCGTCGCCTTCTATTTCACTACAGCGTTGCGCACGCCGTATTCGCTGCGGGCTCTAAGTTTCACGGCTTGCATTCTATTGTGGTATCGGTCGCTGGTCTTCATACACGAAGTGGTCCACCTCAGGCAGCGCCGGATGCGAGTATTTGGCTGCTGCTGGAATCTGCTGGCCGGGATTCCACTGCTCACGCCGTCGTTCCTTTACTCCATCCACCTGGACCACCACTCCCGAACCATCTATGGCAGCTCGAACGATGGCGAATACATTCCGTGGGGCATCAAAGCGCCCGGACATATTCTGCTCTTTGCCATGCTCAGTTTAGGCGCTCCCGTTTTAGCGATCGTGCGATTTCTGGTTGTGACTCCGTTCTGCTGGATTGCGCCGCGATCCCGCTCCTGGATTGAGGAACATGCGTCCTCGATGGTCATAAACCCGCGATATCGCCGCCAGCCCAAGGCGCAAGAGCGGATTTGCTGGCGAACCCAGGAGACCTGTACGTTCCTGTGGATCTCCTCAGTTGCAGTTGTGGTCCTATCGGGTCTGCTGCCGTGGCGGTGGCCAGCCACTGCTCTGGTTGTTCTGATGCTGATCAGCTTTATCAATTCCGTGCGTACCATGGCCTCCCACCGTTTCGTGAACGCGGGACAATGCCTGACCCATCTCGACCAGGTGCGCGACTCGGTAAATCATCCAGCTGGAGGGCTTCTAACGGAACTATGGTGTCCAGTGGGGCTGCGTTTTCATGCGCTCCATCACATGCTTCCCTTCCTGCCGTACCACGCGCTCCCAGAAGCACATCGGATTCTGATGCGCGCCCTTCCAGCCGATTCCTTGTACCGCTCCACTAACAGTTCGGGCTTGGCTGCGACGCTCCGGACATTGTGGCTAAACAAGCGGTCCGCAAAACTCACCTCCTCTGGCTTGCATCAGAACAGCGCTGTACCGAAGATGGGGTAGAGGTGCCTACGCATGTCCACGCAATCGGGAGCGCAGTCTAGCCGCCCCGTTGTCGCCATCACCGGTGCTTCCAGTGGGATCGGTGCCGTATTCGCGAGGAAACTTGCGCGCGATCACGACTTCATTTTGATCGCTCGGCGAGCAGATAAGCTACAGCAACTCTCCAATGAACTTTCGCTCGAGTATGGTTCGCACGCCGAGGTCTTACAAGCCGATCTAAGCCAAGAGCGCGATCTGGCCATTGTGGCGGAGAAGGTGGAGGCGAACGGCCGGCTGGCGCTCCTGGTGAACAACGCTGGCTTCGGCACGAAGGGATTGTTCTGGGAAGCGTCTTTAGAAAGTCAGGAAAAGATGCACCGACTACATATTGCGGCAACCATGCGATTGAGTCACGGTGCGCTTCGCAACATGGTAGCGCGGAATTCTGGCGCAGTGATCAATGTATCGTCCGTCGCGGCTTTTGTGCGGGGCGTTGGTAGCGTCAGCTACTGCGCCACGAAGAGCTGGATGGCTGTCTTCTCCGAGGCGCTTCATCTCGAATTGCGGAGCATTGGCTCCCAGGTATATGTTCAGGCACTGTGCCCTGGGTACACCTACTCGGAATTTCACGACGTTATGGGGGCCACGCGAAAACAATTGGCGCCTTCGTCGATGTGGATGACCGCCGAGCAGGTGGTGGACGCTTCGCTGCGTGGCTTGCATAGACGCCGGTTGCTTGTGGTTCCTGGCTGGCACTACCGCCTTCTGAGCTCGGTCTTTTCTGCGCTTCCTGCCGTCTGGCGCGTTGCTCTTGAAACAGCCGCGGCGAGAAGGCATGGACAAGCACAATGAACCCTGAATAGCCCCCGGCAGGAGGGCCTCGTTTGAGCAACCCGCCCGACTATTCGGGCCACGAAACCGACCACACATTGAGCGTCGGCTCCAGAGCTTGCTCGATGGCAGCGGACTCCGTCCGTCAGCCGGCTGTAGTGCGGCAGTCAATCAGGAAACAGCGACGTAAACACATCACCGGCTATTGCTCCATTGCGATCTTGCCGATAGCTCACTCAGATGGTTCCATGCTGAGTGTTTTACTGCCGGGACCGACAGTCTAGATAACGCGACAAGACCTGGACATTGACTGCACGGAGGGAAAGCATTGCTCGTTGATTTTTTGTATACGCACCCCACTTGGCTGGTCGGCCTGGTAGTAATCGGTGCCTGGACGGGCCTGTCGCTGATCGGACTATGTCTCTTCCATCGCCTCGTCGATGTCCATATGCGGCACAAGGATACCGAGACTGTGGGTCTCACCTATGCCATCGTCGCGGTCGTCTACGCTGTGCTGATCGCCTTCATCGTGGTGGATGTCTTTGAGACTTTCGCCAAAGGTGACGAGATCGCTACCGCCGAGGCGAACCAGCTGAGCAACCTTATGCTCGATTCCGCTGGGCTGCCGCCGCAGATGGCGGACGCGGTTCGAGGCGACCTCGACAAGTACATCGACATCGTAGTGAAGTCGGAGTGGCCCAGTCAGCGAATGGGTAAGCTCGGCGATACTGTGTTCGAACCGGGCTGGACTGTTCTAGCCAACCTCAGCAAACGCCTGGCCGAGTTCGAGCCCGCGACGACCGGGCAGAACGTCAACAAGGGCGAGATGTTGCATGTGATGGATGACCTGATCAAGGCGCGCCGCAGCCGTGTTCTGGCGGCCGGAGAACATTTGCCCGACGTGGTCTGGCAGATCCTGCTGCTCGCCGGCGCAGTCGCTGTCGGTTACACCTACCTGTTCGGTGCGCACAGTTTTCGGATCCATCTTACGATTACCGGCCTCATCGCGGCCACTATCTCTCTCGTCTTCGTCCTCATCATCGCACTGGATTATCCATTCCGCGGCGAGGTCAGCGTAAGCGACGAGGCGTTCCTCAGCGTTAAGGCTACCGCGTCCGGAGCAATCGAGGCGGAAGCCGGCAAGCCCCTGCTTCATCATTGATCGGGACGCTACCGATGAGGAGCTACCGCCCCGAAAGGATCGAGTCATGCTGAACAACTGGTTCTATTCACATTCAACCTGGGAAGTTGCGAGCGCTGTCTGCTCGGTGGTAGTGCTACTCCCGCTCCTCGGACTTTTCATCTTCCATCGCCTGATCAATTGGCATGCCCGCGAAGAGGACACCTCGATGACCGGATTGAGCTACGCGCTCTGCGGTGGCATCTACGCGGTGGTGCTCGCCTTCGTTGCCGTCGGCACGTACGAGGCCATGGACAAGAGCTCGGGCATCGTTGCCGACGAGGCGAATTCTTTGGGGGGGCTCGCTTTCGATAGCGCAGGGCTGCCCACCGAGCTCGGGGCCCGCGTGCGGACCGACGTCGATAGGTACATTGACATCGTCGACAAAAAGGAATGGCCCAGCCAGCAGGCCTACCAGATGGAAGAGCGCAATTACGTGGAAGGCTGGGCGCAAGTGCGCCGGATTGGTCTCGATATTGCCAGCTTCGAACCTGCCACCCAGGGTCAAGCCACTGTCAAGGCAAAAATGGTACGCTCCAGCAACGAGCTTTTCAGCGCTCGCCGGGCCCGTTTGCTGGCGGCTAACGCGCATCTTCCCGACGCGGTCTGGCAGATGCTGATCTTCGGCCTGGGGCTGGTGGCCGTCTACATCTATATGTTCGGCCCGCATAACTACAAAATTCACATGGCGGTGACGGGGCTGACCATGCTGTCCATTGGTCTTGTCTTTACGTTGATCATCGCTCTCGACTACCCATTCCGCGGAGATCTGAGCGTCGATAACGACGCTTACCTGGGTGTCAAGGAAGTGTCCGACCGCGCCTTCGAGTCCAATGACGCATCGGCGAATGTGAGCGCTCGCGCCCGCGCCCACGAAGAAAAGCAGTAGTTGTGTTACTTTGCCCGACATGAAGATTAAAGGAGCGAACTTGTGGCTATACTTGACTTTTTGACATCGACCAAACGGCCGCCGTCAGGAACTGCCGTGCTGTCGGCCGATGAAGTACGAGAACGACTTTTGAATATAAATCGCCCTACGGCGCCTTATCGCATCGTAGACGGTACTTCCCAAGGGGTTGACGTGATTGCGGAATGGAAGATCGTCGATGCTTCGTGGTTTGAGATTTTTGCTAAAGCCGGCCTCAGCAAGACGTTCAGCATCTTTCTCAAGCTGCATCCGGAAAGCAATGAAGTACACGCCGTGGATCGCGAATACACAGTATCGTGGTCAGCGGGCTTGCCCACGATGACGTTGGCGGCGAGTGCATTTCGAGGACAGAGCCAAAACATCGAGTTTGGGAAGGCTTATGGCTTTACCGAGACTCTGGCTCCAGGGCAGATTTACAACTATCGATTTGACACGAGTGAGATTAAGAAACCGCTTCAAGAAGCTGTAACGAGTTGCGGATGGAGTTACAAAGGCGTAGCCTTTGGCAAATTGTAGCGAATCGGTAGCGTCAAACACGAGAGGCTGGCCACTCCCCTGTAAGGTTTGGCCAGCCCCGGAATTACAGAATGTATGTGAACCAGCCGGTTTGACGCCGGCTCCCCAGGACTGTTACTTCAGGTCGGCCCAGGCTTTTCCTGCTTTGTAGTGCAGAACCACTTCTTCGATCTTCGTTAGATCCAGATTTTCCCACGTCAGCGCGTTACCCTTTTCGTCTTCAATGCGCAGGTCCCAGTGATGCGCGGTGTCGTGCGCGCCGAAGTTAATTTCCAAACTATCCCCATCGGCGAGCGTATCTTTTCCAAGAATATCCTCGCCCCAATCGTCCGAACTATGCGGCGCCACTTGCAGCGAATGGATCTCCACCCCGGTTTTGTTCACCAGCGTAAAATCCTGATCTCCGGCATGCGCGGCGGAAGTAGCAAGAAGCGCCATCCCCGCGATAGCAAAAAGGCTCAAGGCCATCGACTTCATCATAGTTACTCTGTTTTTCATGCAGTTATTAAAAGTCCTCCCGTGGAACTATAGTAGGGTGCTAAATGATTGATGTAAATAGAACTATAAGACTAAGGATCCTTATCGCGGGGCACGATTATCCCCACAAAAGAGGGGTTGCGCGGGAGCTGACGTCTGGGGGAAGCTGCCAGTTCGCCTGGCAGTTTCAAGGCTACGCTACCTCTTCGATTTCCTTCATTTCAGCTTCCGAGAGCGCGAGGTGGGCGGCTTGCATGTTTTCTTCCAGGTGCGCCACGGAGGAGGTTCCCGGGATGGGAAGCATCACGCCGCTGCGGTGCAGCAGCCAGGCGATGGAAAGTTGCGCGACGGTGGCTCCGTGGCGTTGCGCGATTTTGTCCAACTTGCCGCCGGGGCGCGCGAGCTTGCCGGCTGCGACCGGGAACCAGGGGATGAAGGCGATGTTGTGGCGTTCGCAGTATTCCAGAACATCTTCATGCTGGCGGTCGCCGACGTTGTATAGATTCTGGACGCTGACGATCTCGACAACTTTGCGGGCGCGATCGATGTCCGTTGGCTTCACTTCGCTGAGGCCGATGTGGCGGATTTTACCTTGCTGTTTCAGCTTCACGATCGGATCGAGCGATTGTTCGACCGGGACTTTCGGATCGATGCGGTGCAGTTGCCACAGATCGATAACGTCGGTCTTAAGCAAGCGCAGGCTTTTTTCTACTTCCTTCGCGAGGTAATCGGGGCGGCCGTCGGGACTCCAGCGGTCGGGGCCCTGGCGGGTCAATCCGCCTTTGGTTGCGACGACCAGGCCTTTCGGAAACGGTGACAATGTTTCACCTAGTAGACGTTCGCTCACGTCGGGGCCATAGCTGTCGGCGGTGTCAATGAAATTAACACCAAGCTCGACGGCGCGTTTCAGCACCTGCCGGGCTTCTTCGGGATCGTTGGGCTCGCCCCAAATGCCTTTCCCTGTCAGGCGCATGGCTCCGAAACCCAGACGATTTACTTCGAGGTCGTTACCGATTGTGAACGTTTTGCTCATTGTCATCATGGCTGTACTTATGATGAGCGGATTAAAGCTTTGGACCGCCTTGTGGCGCGTGAGTTCTTTTGTCCTGCTTCTCCTGGTCCTCCAGGCAAAACTCCGCCCAAGGAACAGCTTCGAGGCGGGCCGCCTCGATCTGCCGCCCACACGCGCTGCACGTGCCGTACGTCCCGTCTTCAATCCGTTTCAAGGCATCCCGCACTTGTACCAACGTCCGCGATAACAGGACATCTTCTTGGAGGGCTTCGGACGTGCTTTGAGAGGATGTGGCGTCATCGGTAGAATCTCTGACTTCGGCTTCCCCGGAATCGCGCGCGTCGTGTTCCAGGCGCGCCATTTCCTCCACAAGCTCTCGTTCTTTGGCGAGCAGCCGCTGTTTCCAGTGTTCGGTATTCATGGAATCTTGAGCATGCGCATTTGAATATTCTATCGCAGGCGGCGCGGTGACGTTATGGTGAATCCGCGTTTTAGGTTCGCTTACGAGAACAGCTGCTTTAGATTGGTGATGCGGAGCAATTCCAGCACACGTGGCACCATGTTGACGAGTTCAAGTATGCAAAAACCTTGATTGATCGCAGACACTTTCAGGCCCACAAGTGCCCCGAGGCCAGAACTGTCAAGGTAAGTCACGTCAACTAGATCGATGACGATATGGCCCCCAAGTGGAATGATTGGCTTAACCAGTTGGGTCATTTCGCCCGCGTTCTCGGCCACTAGTCTGCCATGACACTTGATGGTCGTGACTTTATTCCCGTCCTGATCCTGCGACTTGTCGACGTCATAATGAAAAGAACCTTGTGGTGCCATAGCTCAAAAGCTCCTTCAGACTCGAACCGTATCGTAACATTCCGTTCCGAGGGTTAGTCACACCTGGC